>OIZO01000147.1_pt1 | contig 57406 bp, 51 predicted proteins | sample 1588551 | NCBI WGS metagenome assembly OIZO01 (sample SAMN03283271) | human gut metagenome | biome: human-associated habitat; material: feces | host: Homo sapiens | place: Peru | collected 2012
TTCAGAACAAACCCCAGTTTTGCTTGATGCAGAACTGGGGTTTGTCGACACTCTGAGCCTCCGGGGAAGTACCCCGGAGGCAGATGTTAGGCTTTTTTACCTTCTTCGTAGTAGTGCTGCATTTCTGCTTTGGGCACCATGCTGCCGCCGGTGGCCCAGACGAGCTGGGTGGAGTGGGCCATGGCTTCCGGAGAAATACCGGCCTGGGCCGGGTAGCTGCTGAGACCGCCGCCCTGGGCCAGCAGCAGGGGGCCGTACATTCCGGCCAGAGCGCTGGGCTCCAGGAAAATGTCTTCGCAGTCTGCCAGCTGGGCCAGCATGTGGTACATCCGCCGGTCCTCCAGGGAGTAGCAGCCGCTCATAAAGGGAGCCATTACCGCTCCGACAAAGCCGGAGGCCCGTCCGACGGCAAGCCCGTCGGCGATGGTCAGGTTGTCTACCTGCAGGTCCTGGACACTGATGGCATTGTTCAGCCCGGTGGCCATACCCAGGAGCATGCAGCTGGAGTGGGTGGGCTCGGCAAAGAAGCAGTGGGCGTTGTCACCAAATACAAGCTTCAACCCGAAGGATACGCCGCCGGGGCCCCCGCCTACACCGCAGGGAAGGTAGACAAAGAGCGGGTGCCGGTCATCTACCGGAATGTTTGCCTCTTCCAGCTGCTTTTTCAGCCGGAGGGCGGCCACGGCATAGCCCAGGAACAGGGTCCTGGAGTTTTCGTCATCCACGAAATGACAGTAGGGGTTGCTCTGGGCCTGGCGGCGTCCCTCGGCCACGGCGATGGAGTAGTCGGATTTGTATTCCACCACGGTGACGCCCTTGGAACGCAGCATATCCTTTTTCCACTGCCGGGCATCGGCGGACATGTGTACGGTGACCTGGAAGCCCAGCTTTGCACTCATAATGCCAATGGACAGGCCCAGGTTTCCGGTGGAGCCCACGGCCATGGAGTAGTTGGACAGCAGCTCCCGCATTTCGGGAGAGTCGAACTTTTCATAGGAATCTCCGGGCTTCAGCAGCCCTTCCTTCAGGGCAATCTGTTCGGCGGTATACAGCACCTCATAGATGCCGCCCCGGGCCTTGATAGAGCCGGAGATGGGCAAGTGGCTGTCCAGCTTGATCCAGAGCTTTCCGGGGATCTTCTTCCCGGATTCTGCCTCCAGACTCTGCTCCATTTGGGGAATGGGCCGAATGGGGGATTCCAGAATGCCGCCGGTGGGAATGGTCTCCGGAAAGACTTTCCGGAAATAGGGGGCAAACCGTTCCAGCCGGTGGCTGGCATCGCGCACATCGGCAAGAGTCAGGGGACACTGAGCGATGGCCTGGGAGCAGGGGATCCTGTCGGGATTGATCCAGGCGGTTTCCTCCAGGGCCGCTATGCGGTCCATGATGGGGTATTCCTGCCGCCATTGAGACAGGGTCTTTCCCAGAATGATTTTTTCAGAATGCAAAGCGTTCACCTCATTATCAGAACAGGCCGGGCAGTACGCCGGAAATCATGTTCAGCAGAAGAATGACCAGGAATGCGGTAATACTGGCTAAGGTCGTGGAGTAAGTGGTGGCGACAAAGGCCTCCTTGACGGTCAGGTCGTTGTAGCGGGCGGGAAGCCAGAAGGCGGCGTCGGTGGGCAGGGTCAGGCCTACGGTACCGGCGCAGATGGTCAGGCCCACCAGCACAGGGGAGAAGCCCAGAGCCACGGCAGAGGGGCCGACGATGGATACGGTGGTCAGCATGGCCACAGTGGCGGAGCCGACGGCAGCCCGGATGATCATCGCCAGCAGGAAGGCCAGCAGCAGAATGGGGAAATTGAAGCTGGACAGCAGCGCCACCAGGGCATCGCCCAGGCCGCTCTTCTGCAGAATGGTGCCGAAGCAGTTGCCGCAGCCGATGACCATCAGAATGTTGCCCATGGAGTCGGATACCTTGTCGATGTACTTCCAGATGCTGTCACTGACCTTCGGTACCAGGTATTTCCGCAGCACAAAGGCGGTGACCAGCATGGCGATGAACAGAGCCACGTTATTGTTGCCGATAAAGGTAAAGACGGTGCCAACGGGATGACCGGAGGGCAGGACCACGGAGCAAACGGAATTGATGATGATCAGTACAATGGGGAAGGCGATCAGACCCAGGGTCAGACCGGCAGAGGGCTTGGTGGGATCCGGCTTCAGCAGCTCTGTATCGCTGAGAATGGCTTCGGCTTCTGCCTTGGCGGCTTCCGCACTGACCTTGTCCCGGCGGTTCAGAGCGTTGGCGTACTGCCAGCCGCACAGCAAGGAGGCGGGCAAAGAAACGATGATGCCGTAGATGATGAACCAGCCTACGTTGGCACCAATCTGACCGGCAACGGCCAGGGGACCGGGAGTAGGTGCCACGATGCAGTGGGTCAGCAGCAGACCTGTAAACAGGGCCGCAACGTAGGCAGAGGTCTTCTTACGGGTAAATTTCTGCAGGCTGGAGACCAGGGGGCTCAGGGTGATGTAGGCAGAGCCAAAGTATACGGGGATGGAGACAATGTAACCGGCCAGATTCAGGGCCAGCATATCGTTCTTCTTGCCGAAGGTCCGCAGGAGCCCCTTGGCAAGCTCTTCCATGCCGCCGGAGTCACCCAGCATCATGCCAAAGATGCCGCCGAAAATGATCAGCAGGCCGATACTCGTCATAATGCCGCCAAAGCCGCTGGTCAGATACCCCAGGGTGTCCGCCAGAGGGATGCCGCAGAGCAGAGCCATCAGGACGGCACAGGCAAACAGCGCCACACCGGGGCTGACCTTCAGCTTGATCAGTGCTACCAGCAGCACGACCATGGTGATGACAAATGCGATCAGGACATTCATAGGATAACCTCCTTATTCTTTCTGTGCTTCCATTTCTTCTGTCAGGCGTTGTGCCGGAGCATTTTGCCAGGGTATTTGCCGGTGAACTGCTTGTCGTGGTAGACGATCTCACCGCCCACGAAGACATAGTCAATGCCCTCGGTGATGCTGTTGGAGTTTTTGTAGGTGGCCGTATCCTGGAGCCGGTCGTAGTCGAAGAGGACCAGGTCTGCCACATAGCCCTCCCGAATCAGGCCCCGGTCCTTTACGGACAGGTACTTGGCGGTGAGTCCGGTCATCTTATGAACGGCCTGCTCCAAAGTCAGGATGCCCTTTTCCTTGACGAAATAGGTGATGGCGTGGGGGAAGGTGGCGCTGGCTCTGGGGTGGCCCTTTTCCTTCCAGCTTCTGGTCAGACCGTCGCTGCCGACGATGCAGTAGGGATTCTGGATGATCTCGCACACGTCCTCGTCGCACATACTGGAGTAAACACCGCCGGTGGAGCAGTTATTGGCAACGCACAGATCGAAGAAAGCGGTCCAGGGATCCTTGCCGATGAGCTGGGCATATTCCGTGATATAGCGGCCCTCAGCCTCAGGGGTATTGGCAGCGGAGTAGACATACACACCGTCCCAGCCGCCGGCATTCAGGTAGTAGTTGTCGTAGGCAGTGGCGGGGTCTTCCATTTCCTGCTTCAGCTGGGCCCGGAAAGCGGGATCCTTCAGCTTTTCGGTGATGGAGGAGAAGCCGTTGGAGAAGTGCCAGGGTGGGATACAGGCGTTCAGCGTCGTCATATTCCGGGTGTAGGGATACTGATCGCAGATCGTGGGGATGCCTTCGGCGTTGGCTTCGTTGATCAGTGCCAGGGTCTGCTTCTGCTTGCCCCAGTTGGGCTTGCCCAGCATCTTGTGGTGGGAAATGTCCACCTGAACACCGGCCTGACGGCCAACATTGATGGTCTCCTTCACAGCGTCCACAATGAAGTTGGCTTCGTCCCGCATGTGGCTGGCATAGGTGCCGCCGAAGGGAGCGATGACCTTGGCCAGCTCGATGATCTCCTTTTCCTCCGCGTAGCAGCTGGGTGTATAGATAAGGCCGGTGGAGAATCCGGCGGCACCGGATTCCATGGCTTCCCGCAGGATGCCCTTCATGGTGTCCAGCTCTTTGTCCGTAGAGGGGCGATTTTCCATACCCATGACCGCAATGCGCAGAGTGCTGTGGCCAATATACATTTTGGTGTTGGCAGTGAGCTTCTGGGCGTCGGCATACTCCAGGTACCGGGCAAAGCTGCGCCAGTTTTTCATGTCCTCCGGGAACCAGGTGGTGCCCATAGAGAGCATATTCTGGGTTGCGGCCAAATTCTCCGGCGTGACAGGTGCCATGGACAGGCCGCACTGGCCTACGATCTCTGTCGTCACGCCCTGGGTGGTTTTGAACAGGTAGGCATCCTCAGACCCGAGGATCAGATCTCCGTGGGAATGGGCATCGATGAATCCGGGGGCAAGGCATCTGCCGGCAGCGTCGATGGTATGCTCTGCCGGGGCCTCTCCCTGGAGAAGCACCAGCTTCCCATTCTGGATCCCTACATTTCCCATGTAGGAGGGGGCACCGCTGCCGTCAATGATTCTGGCGTTTTTGATCAGGTAATCCAACATAAAAAACATTCCCTTCCTTTCTTATGAGGCGTCCGGTTTGGCCGCCCGGTGAACGCAAAGGACCTGTTCGGAATCCTGCAGTGATATCCGAATCTGACTGCCTGTACAAGCGTTAATTTCTATTTAACACAAGGGGAGAAGAAAGTCAATAGGAATTTGCCGGTATGAAGATTTTTTGTGTGGATTTCATAATTTGGGATAGGGGTATTTTGTGAAAATGTTCAATGACAATAAATGAATCTGCGAAACTGTTTATTGAAAATGATCTCCATGAGAGAAAACGCCGAAAAAAGGGATTGTTTATCTCAAACAAAAATCAGCAGAATTTTAAAAAGAATATGTGTAATATGCTATTGACGAAATCCGGCTCTGAATCTATAATGGAGCAAATGTAAAGAAAATTTTACTTTGCGGAGGGGGTGCTTCCATGTCCGCATTCCACGAAACCCTAATGAACCTGCCCCAGGTGCCTACCGTCATCATTTCCGTGGCACTGATGCTTTTTTCCGGCTTTCTGCTGACCCGGATCACCAAGCGGCTGCGGCTGCCCAATGTGACGGCCTATATTGTGGCGGGCATCCTCATCGGGCCCTACGGCCTGAATCTGGTGCCCCAACGGATCATCGACGGAACGGACTTTTTGTCGGATATTGCCTTGGCCTTCATCGCCTTCTCTACTGGGGAGTTTTTCAAGCTCTCTGTGCTGAAACGCAACGGCATGAAGGTGGTCTGGATCACCATTCTGGAGGCGGTGCTGGCATCGGTGGCAGTGTTTGTTCTGACCTATTGGGTATTGGGACTGGAGTTGGCCTTCTCCATCGTCCTGGCAGCCCTGGCCTCGGCTACGGCTCCGGCCTCCACCATGATGACCATCCGGCAGACCGGGGCCCGGGGAGACTTTGTAGATACCCTCCTGCAAGTGGTAGCCCTGGACGATGTGGTGGGGCTTGTGCTCTATTCCGTGGCGATTTCCGTGGCACTGGCCTCACGAAACGGCAGCGGCTTCACCTTCGGGGCCCTTGTAAAGCCTGTGGCTCTGAATGCTGTGATTATGGCCCTGGGAGGCACCTTTGGCCTTTTCATGAAGTTGCTGATGCCCAGCAACCGCTCCACGGATAACAAGCTGATCATCTCCATTGCCCTGCTGTTCTCCTTCTGCGGAGTCTGCGCGCTGCTGGATGTGTCACCGCTGCTGGGCTGCATGGCCATGGGCACGGTGTATACCAACATTGCGGAAAACGACAAGCTCTTTAAGCAGCTGGGCTATTTCAGCCCACCCATTCTATTGCTGTTTTTTGTCCGCTCCGGTATGTCCTTCCGGCTGGATGCCCTGGTGTCTGCCTCCGGCGGCTTAAACGGGGTGCCGCTGCTGGTCATCGGGGCCAGCTATTTCCTGGTGCGGATCCTGGGCAAGTACCTGGGGGCCTGGCTGGGCTGCTGGCTGGTGAAAAAAGACCGGCTGGTCCGGGATTACCTGGGCCTGGCCCTGATCCCTCAGGCGGGCGTTGCCATCGGCCTGTCGGCACTGGGAGCCCGGACCCTTGGCGGTGCCATGGGAGAGGACCTGCAGACCATTATCCTGGCCTCCAGCGTCCTGTATGAGCTCATCGGCCCCGGCTGCGCCAAGCTGGCGCTGTATCTGTCCAAATCCTATTCTACAAAACTGGAGGATCTGGCTCAGGTGGAGGAGGTTACGGAAACGGGGGAGAAAAAAACGGATGTCCAGCTGCTCATCGAGCGGATCCGGAAAATTCAGCAGACTCTGCCGGAGCATCAGCTGCCCATGAGCGAGGAGGAGGCCGCCTTTACGGAAGCGGCGGAAGAACACTTCGCCCACAGCCAGTTCCAGCGGCACTATTTCTCAATGCGGAGGTAATATTATGGAAAAAGATTGGATCGGGTCCCTGCTGGGCCCCTGGAGCCAGGGGCTGACACTGGCCAGTGTCTTGTTTCGTTTGGTCCTGTGCTTGACGCTGTCGGCCATCATCGGCTGCGAGCGCTCCAGCAAACGTCACTCTGCCGGTCTTCGGACCTTCATTCTGGTGTGTCTGGCAGGCTGCGGCACCATGCTCATTGACCAGCATCTTATGCTGCATTTTGGCGCACCGCTGCCCCTGCTCTCTGCCGCCGCGGTGATCGGCACCGCTACCATCAGCGGCAACTCCATACTGTTCAGCTCAAAGAGCCAGATCAAGGGGCTTACCACCTCTGTGGGCCTCTGGTGCTGCGCCGTGGTGGGTATGGCCCTGGGAGCGGGCATCTATACTGTGGCCTTGGGCCTGTTCTTTGCCATGCTGGCCTGTATGTCCAGCCTTCCGGTGCTGGAAAAGCACTTGAAGGACCGCTCCAATCACTTTGAGGTCCATCTGGAGCTGAAAAATAAGAGCGATCTGCCGGACTTCGTCTCCACTGTCCGGGCTCTGGGCATCCGCATCGACGACATCGAGTCCAACCCGGCCTACTTAAATTCCGGCATCAGCGTCTTCTCTGTTTCCTTCACCGTGGCCAGCGAGGAATTGAAGCAGTACAAAAAGCACGAGGATATCATCTCGGCCCTGCGGTCGTTGGAGTACGTGTATCACATTGAAGAGATGTGAAAATGCTTCTGCGTAAAAAACATTTGAAAAAACATAAAGCATTTGCTATAATAATGCCACGACGAGTGGCGGGTATGCGTAAATCCAGTTGGCATACCCGCCGCTTTTCTGTTTAAGCCCCCTATTCATCGTGTCGCGTAATGCGTAAGTCCGGATGGTTTGTCTGGGCTTACGCATATTTTTACGAGAAAAGGTGGTTTCCATGGAAAACAAAAACGTTCATTTGGGTGAGGCACCCATCGGCAAGCTCATGAAGGGCTATGCCATCCCCTGTATCATCTCCCTGCTGGTGGGAGCGCTGTACAACATCGTTGACCAGATTTTTATTGCCAACGCCAGCTATTTGGGCTCCTACGGCAACGCCGCAAATACGGTGGTGTTTCCCCTGACGGTGGTGGCGTTGGCCATTGCCGTTATGGTGGGAGACGGCTGCTGCGCCTTTGTGAGTATGGCGCTGGGCCAGGAGGAGCCAGCGCGGGCAAAGCGCTGTGTAGGCAATGCCGTGGTGCTGACCGTGGCGGCCGGTCTGGTGCTGACGGCAGTGTATCTGCTGTTTGCCAACGGCATCATCGCCATCTTCGGCGGCACGGTAAATGAAGAGACCTTCCACCACAGTCAGGAGTATTTCTTCTACATCACCCTGGGCGTTCCTTTCTATATGTTCGGCCAGGCCATGAACCCCATCATCCGGGCAGACGGCAGCCCCAAATTTGCCATGGTCTCTACTCTGGCGGGGGCGGTCATCAACATCATACTGGACCCCATATTCATTTTCCTTTGCAAGTGGGGCATGATGGGGGCTGCCGTAGCGACGGTCATCGGCCAGGTGGTAACAGCAATGCTGGCTGTGTGGTACCTGCTGCATATGCACATCATCAAGCCCAGACCCCGGGATTATGCTTTGAACTTAAGTATCTGCGGGCGGATGCTCTCCCTGGGCATTACCAGCTTTCTGTCCCAAATCAGTCTGGTGGCGGCTATGGCGGCTATCAACAACATGCTGCGCAAATATGGAGCACTGGACCAAATCTTCGGGCAAACGCAGTATGCCCAGATTCCTATGGCGGTGGTGGGCATCGTCATGAAGTTTTTCCAGATCGTCATCTCCATCGTGGTCGGTATGGCCGCCGGCTGCATCCCCATTGTGGGATTCAACATGGGAGCGGGAAAAAAGCAACGGGTCAAAGCCCTTTTTACGAAGCTCCTTACCTATGAGGCTCTGGTGGGATTCATTGCCCTGCTCCTGGTGGAGCTGTGCCCCCGCCAGCTCATCGCCATTTTTGGCGCGGCAAACGAGAGCAGCTACTATACGGCCTTCGCAATCAAGGCTTTCCGGATCTATCTGTGCATGATGGTCCTGGCCTGCGTCAACAAGGCCTGCTTTATCTTCCTGCAAGCGCTGGGCAAGGCCCTTGCCTCTACCATGATCTCCATGTTCCGGGAGGTGGTATTCGGTGTGGGCTTTGCTTTGACACTGCCGCTGGCCTTTGGCCTGGACGGGGTCCTGTATTCCATGCCGGTATCGGATGTGTTAACGTTTATCATTTCTGGGGTCATCATCATAAAAACCTATGGGGAACTGAATGAACAAGGAGTGGTAAAACTATGAAACAAAGCATCATCACAATCAGTCGGGAATTCGGCAGCGGCGTGCTGGGGATCGAAAAGTGTGCTGAGTTGATTTGCACAATTTTTGAGTGAGATTATTGTAGAAAACGCCCATTTGCCTTTCTGCAGCCTTCGTGATATCCTAACCAAAACGGAAAGGAGCGTAAGCTATGAAAGAATATGAGATCCTGATCGAAACCATCAACCCCTGCGGCGGAGAAAGCCACGCAAAAAAAGAAATCATTGAAGCAGAGTGCGAAAGCCCGGAGGCCTATGTCAAAGAAAAAGCAACCTACCCCATTATGGACAACACGAAAACCGCCACAGGGGATGCGCTGATCATTACCGGTGACGGGAAGGGCAGCATGGTTCGGTACACCTTTACGGAGTTTTAAACGAAAAAATCGGCCGGAAACGGCCGATTTCAGAGTGCCGAAAAAGTCCAGTGAATGCTGGGCTTTTTCTGGTTCTATAATAAATGTTGGGGTCAGGCGATGAGCCTGACCCCTTAGCGATATAGAAAGGTTGCGCATAGAGACGAAGCCCCTTATCGTAAAAGGAACACCAAGCACGAAAAGGAAGTCCATGTTTACTTGGAGCTGCCACGGATGCTTGACAGACATAGAGCCTTTTGTTACAGCAGTGCCCGGACCTCTTCCTCCCGGGGCATGGCACGGATGGCGCCCTTCCGGGTGGTGACGATGTAGGCGGCGGTGTTGGCAAAGCGCAGCATTTCCCGGCGGTTTTCGGGGGTCAGGTTTTCCAGACCGTGGGTCAGAACATAATCCAGGACGGAGGCGCAGAAGGTGTCTCCGGCACCGGTGGTTTCGATGACACCGCCCAGGGTGCAGGCGGGGACGAAGACGGGGTCGGCATCGCCGTAGAAGCTGTAGCTGCCCTCTGCTCCGGCGGTGACGTTCAGCACCCGGATATTGGGGTAGGCCTTTTGAAGCATCCCGGCACCCCGGGCGAAATCCCGCTCCCCGGTCATAAATTCCAGCTCGTTGTCCGCAATTTTCAGAATATGGCACTGGCCCAGACCGTAGGCAATGGCCTTTTTCGCGTCGTCCAGACTGTCCCACAGGGGCGGCCGGAGGTTGGGGTCAAAGGAGATCCAGGCCCCGGCATCCCGGGCGGTCTGAACGGCCCGGAGGGTTGCCTGCCGGACACCTTCGTGGGTCATGGACAAGGTGCCGAAGTGGAAAATACGGGTCTTCTTCAGCAGCTCCAGAGGCAGCTCCTCCTGCCGGAGCATCATATCCGCACCGGGCTTGCGGTAGAAGGAAAAATCCCGGTCCCCATTGGGGGCGGTCTTTACAAAGGCCAGGGTGGTGGGGATGTCCCTGTCCATGAGCAGGGCCTGGGTGTTGATGCCGGCGTCTTCCAGCACGCCTTTCAGCATCCGCCCAAACAGGTCGTCTCCCACCTTGCCCACAAAGGCGCAGGACCTGCCAAGCTTTCGCAGCATGGCAAGCACATTACAGGGTGCCCCGCCGGGGCAGGCCTCAAAAAGGGTGTTTCCCTGGGCGGAAACGCCGTTTTCCGTAAAATCGATCAGCAGCTCCCCCAGAGCCACCACGTCAAAGGACTGTTCCATTGCAAAATTCCTCCTGTCAATATAGTGCCCCGATCAGCTCGATCAGGGAAGCTTCCGGCGGTGTCAGCAGGTGCTCTTTCCCGTAGGCTGCCACAAAATCCCAGGCTTCCGGCCGGGTGCCGAAGGAGAAAAAGCTCAGGTCTTTGGCGGTTTCGTGTTCCTCAATGCGGAAGCTGCTGGCAAAGGCAATGCCATACTGCCGGGCCACCAGGGACAGGGCAGTATCAATGCTGCTGAGTTCTACGATCTTTGGGGAAATATTCTGGCTTTCCAGAAGCCGGACTGCCAGCTGCCCCAGGCGCGTTTGCTGCTTCAGAAGAAGAAAACAGTCGTTTTCCAGATATTTCAGGTCGATCCAGGGGTATGTTCGCCCAGGCTCTTCCTTGGCCAGCAATTCATAGTGGCCATTTTTGGGCGCACACAGAACAATTTCTTCCTGGGAGATGCGCTGACAGCGAAACCGATTCTGAGTCGCCCGTTCGGATTCGGACATGGTAAAAAATGCCAGATCCAGGGCACCTGCCTGAAGCTGCTGCTCCAGGGTCTGCACATCTTCTTCCAAAATCGTCAATTCATAGTCCGGGTATTTTTCCTGAAAATCCGGAAGTACCCTGGGCAGGACCGTGTGGCCCCGCCCAGGGGTGATTCCGATGGTGAGCTTTCCGTGGGTGCATTCCCGAAGCTTTTTCAGCTGCCGCTCCAGATTCTGGTCCAGCTGCAGCATTTTCCGGGCGGTGTCCAGGTACAGTTCCCCGGCCAATGTGGGCACCAACTGCCGCTTCTTCCGCTCAAAAAGGGGAAGACCGGCCTGGGTTTCCAGCTTCAGCAGGAATCGGCTCAAGGCGGGCTGGGATACATACAGCCGTTCTGCCGCCTTGGATAGATTCTTCTCCTGGGCGATGACGATGATGTATTCCAACTCTCTGCGATCCACAGCCGGTCACTCCCTTTTGTATTTCCTCTATTATAGCAGAGGGAGCAGCGTTTTTACAGCAGCCCGCAGCACTTTTTTTTCGCCTTCGATCTGCATGGAGTTGATGGCAATGACGGCGTTCTTTTTGGGCACCACAATGCAATACTGACCGTATTTCCCGTCAGCCCGGAACATTCCCTCCGGCATGATCCAGAACAGGTAGCCATAATCGGTCCCGATTTCACCGTCGCCCTGGTCGGAGATGATGAAGGAGCGGCTGGCTTCCTCTACCCAGCTGGCGGGGATCAGCTGACGGCCCTGCCACTGGCCCTTTTGCAGGTACAGAAGGCCCAGCTTTGCCAGTTCGCTGACATTCAGCTGCAAGCCACCGGCGCCAAAGGTGTTGCCCAGGGGGTCTTTTTCGTCCTGAGGTCTGGGGATGCCCAGAGGCTCAAAGAGCCGGGGCATCAGGTAATCCACCAGGGACATGCCGGTTTTCCGCTGGATCAGGATGCCCAGCAGGTAGGGGCCCGCGTTGTTATACTGGAATACGGTGCCGGGTTTGTGAATGACCGGTGCCCGGAGCACGTATTTGACCCAGTCCTTTTCGGTCATTTTAGGCCGCTGGGCACCCATAAGCATGGGGCTTTCAAAGCCCATGCTCATGGTGATCAGATGCCGCAGCTGCATCTGCTTCAGGTTTTCGCTGACAGCTTCCGGCGCATCCTGCCGGAAGTGGTCCAGAACATAGTCGTCCAGGGTGAACAGGCCCTCCTGGATGGCAAAGGCACAGGCGGTGGAGGTGAAGCTCTTGGTGCAGGAATACTGGTTCTGTCGCTCCTCCGGCTGGGGCTGGTAGGAGGCGATCAGTGCCCCGTCCCGGTAGACCCGCAGGCCCCGCACTGCCAGATTTTCCTGGGCAACGGCGGTTTCAAAGGCGGAAATATCCAATTGATTCATAGTAGATTCCTTTCTCTCAGGCAGGGATGATGCCGGTCAGCAGAACAAAAGCCAGCATGGCACAGGCCAGCACGAAGGCCCACTTGTAGGAGAAGGCAATGTGGTCCTTCAGCTCTACGTTGGTCAGGCCCAGGCCCATATAGGTGGCGGCGGTCATGGGCATGATGTAGATGGCCGGGCCAAAGGTAATCAGGAAGGCAGCACCCACAGCGGCAGCGGGGATGCCATAGCCGGAGACAATTTGATTGACAATGGGCAGGATGCCATAGGTCAGCGCATCACCGTGGATGAACATGCTCAGGGGGCTGTTTACGGCGGCGAAAATCACGTGCAGGTGGGGAGCCATGCTTGCGGGCATGGCAGACAGGACTATGTCGGTCATGGCATCCAGCATGGGGCTCTTGCCCATAATGCCAATGAGCACGCCGGAGGCCAGGGCGGTAAAGGCCATGGTAAGGGCATCGGTGGCGTGGGCCTTGATCCGCTCAGTCTGGGCTTTCTGGGAGGGATAGTTGACCATGAGGCCAATGGCCAGAGCCACCATAAAGGTCACATGGGTGGCGACCTTGGTAAGGGTCAGCATCAGGACAACGGCAACGATCAGCAGAATATTGAACCAGAACAGCTTGGGCTGATGCAGCTCGTTGACTTCCTTGACGTCCTGGGCAGCGGCAGTCAGCTCCTCCTCACCGGGTACATAACCGGCACCCCGCTTCTTTTCGTTCCGGGCCAGAAGGATGCACAGGCCCAAAATCAGTACCAGACCAAAAATCTGGGCGGGGATGCAGTATTTCCAAATATCAGAGGTACCCACTTCCAGAGCGGCAGCGGTACGGCCGCAGGGTCCGCCCCAGGGGACGATGTTCATGACACCCATGGTCAGGGTGGTAATGCACAGCAGGTTAATGGGCCGGACCTTCATCTTCTTGTAGATGGGCAGCAGGGGCGGAATGGCGATCAGCAGGGTGGTGGCACCGGAGCCGTCCAGGTGGCCGATGAAGGCGATGAGCACGGTGGCAAACATCAGCAGGGTCACATTGTTGCCAACCAGCTTCAAAACCTTGCCAACGATCCGGTCAAATACACCGGCATCGTTCATCACGCCGAAGAACAGCACCGCAAAAATAAACAGAATAGCCGTGGTGGCGACACCGGACACACCGGCGGCAATATAGCCGCTCATTTCGGCAGGGGTAAAGCCTACAACAAAACCGGTAATAATGGGCAGAAGGATAAAAACAACAGCGGGGGTGCTCTTGCCCCACAGCAGCAGGGCGACAATGAGGATCATGAGGGCAAAGCCTGCGATACCCAGCATGGACATAGAGATCGTTCCTTTCTCATTTGTGTATTTTATTCTTTTTCTTCACGCTTTCGGTGAACCATGGTTATCCGGATGGACTTATTATAAGTGCAATTCCCGGAAAAGTCCAATGCCCATACAGGTCCGTTATTATAACAAAAGGTTATACTTTTTTGGCTTTTGTGCAGGTTTCCCAGTGGGACTCCGAGAAACAGAAGAATTTTCCGATGAGCGTAGTTCCTTCTATGATTCTCCATCTTGCAAAAACTCCTGTAAGCCTGCCCGAATGAACCGATCAATGGTCTGTTGTACGTTATGCCAGTCCCGGCAATTGTTTTGAAGCATCAGCCGGTTAATGGTCAGACAGCCGTGAATCTGGAAATGGAAAATGCTCTCTGCCTGTTCAAAGGTCAAATCGCTGTGCGGCATCAGATAACTGATGCCGCTGGATCACGATCTTGGTCTTGCAGGTCTCACCGGTACAGAGCTTCAAATGACAATTGCTCCAATCAGTGAAATGGCCCAGATTTTGCTCCAATAACCAGAAGATATCGTTCTTGATTCTATCTAGGTAAGTGCTCAATAACCACTCACTTATAAAACAGGCAGGCCCAGGGTTTTGGGTCTGCCTGTTTTTTATGCTATCTCTCAGTGGGAAATGAAGTACATTCTCTGAACCGATCAAGAAGCCGGAATGGCCGCTGCGGCCATTCCGGCTTCTTTCAGCAGAGGGCATCCAGCTCTTGAAACAGGGCCTCCATCAGAACGGAGCCAGCGGTGACGGTGTCCTCTACCGTCAGGTAGTGGGAAGCGCTCCGGTCCAGGAACAGCCGTCCGCTGCCGGGGATCTCCTCGTCGGCAAACCAGAGTTTCAGCGTGATGGGATAATTAGGAAACAGGGAGAAGACAGCACAGACGTCGGCGTTGGACGGCGTCAGGATGCCTCCCAAGGCCCGGCAGGCCCTTTCCACTTGCGCCTGGGGCGCATGGCCCAGGCGCAGGCCAAGATCCTGCTCGCTTTGCCGGTCGAAGCCCCCACCCCGGACCATGCCACTGGGCAGGTCCCCAAAGGTCATCAACTGATGACTCAAAGGTGTCCCATCGGCCAGGTCCAGGTAGTGTAGGATCAGCAAGTGGTGCCAGTCGTCCACCGCCGGGCGAATTTCATAGCCGGGATAGTCAATTTCCATGTCCTGGCCCAGGCTGGACATGGAAAATACCTGCCGCTGCCGATCAAAAGGGATACCCGTCCGGGCCGAGAGTTCCTCCGGCACTCGGTCTGCCAGCCGGTCCAGAGCCGGCTTCCGCATCTCCTGAAAGGCGCGGTTGGTGGTTGGTTGTTGGTGTGTCAAAGGCTTACCCTCCCATGTTGGTGCCTGCAGGGATCACATGGCCGCAGGTGTCGCAGACGGCATCCGCCGCCAAGGAACCGTCCCGGATAAAGAGCTCCATCTCGGCCCCGCATGCCTCCCGGAGAGCAGGCAGCAGCTCATCCAGCCGCCCGTCCAGTCCGAAGGACTTCTCTTTGATATTGTCCGCAATGTAGACCTCGCCCAGATTGATTGTCACATAAGTGGCGTTTGGCTCGCTGGCCACCAGGCGCATCATCGGGGCCTTGATCAGCTGATTGCGCCAGCCAATGCCCAGCTCCAGAACCACCAGTTTCTTCCCGTGGTAGGTTTTCAGAAAGTTTTGGAACCGTGCCTGGGCTGCGGTATCCGGGATCATTCTCTGACCCGCGCCCATGTGGATGTCCATGGGACCTCCGCACTTGGGACAGCGCGGCACCAACTCTGTAGGCACATGGCCGCTCTGCTCGGCAGCCGATAATTGTTCGGCCATCTCCAGACTAGGATAGAGGGTGTCGTGGCAGGGGCGGGCACACTGCATCGTAAACCAGTTGCCCTCAATCTCATAGATTTTCGTCGGATCGAAGCCACACAGTTCAAAGTGACCTTCTCCGTTTGATGTGACGATAAAGTAATCTTTTTCTCCCACAATGGCCTTCAAATCGTTCATCACCGGCGTAGGCTGGTACTGCCCGCAGTAATGATGGATGAGCCGGGCCCAGAAGGCCCATTTTTCCTCCTCGCTGGGCCATCCAGCCATCATGCCTTGCAAAATGCACCCAAGGCCGTACTTCCGTTTAAAATCCCCAAACAGTCTTTCAAAGGCCCCATTGTCCGCAAACAAATGCAGTCCTTCGGTGATGGACAGCCCGTTACTGGCCCCGATCAAGATAGCGTCCGCTTCTTTGATTTTTGCTGCGATAGGTTTGAGATCAGGCATGGCTCGTAACCTCCTCGTTCTCTGTCATAGCGAATCGTGTGTCTTGCAGTACCTTCCCGATGTCGGCAACAATGGTCATACCCTTGTCCTCCAACTGCTTGGGCAGGAAGTCATATTTGTTGTTGACTGCAATATATCGGGCATGGGGAAAGCTGAGGGTCAGGTTCCAGAAAGGCTCCTGGATGAACATAGGAGTCATTCGGCCAACGCCCAGCTCCAGAAATAGAACCTTACTGTCTTTGTGTTCCAGTAGATAGCGAGAAATTTTTTCGTACTGTTCTTCATATTTCTTTCCTTGCAGGAAATTCCCATATCCTCGCACCCAGGGGAATGCCTCACCGCCGCAGTGAGGGCATCGTGGAATCAGATCCGTAGGAATCTTTGTGCCATCCCCTATAGCGGCTACCATATCAGCCACTGGCTTTACCGCATCCCAGGTGTCATCGGTACAGCAGGCGGCACACTGGAAGAACCGGTGATCTCCCTGGATTTCCGCCACCTTCTCCTCCGGGTAGAGTTTGATAAACTGGGTGTCCTGGTTGGTGGTGAGGATGAAGAAGTCTTTGCCTTTCAGCAAATCATCTAAATCCAGATAGGGATGACGCGCAGGTGCGGTCTGGGTGGTGTGAAGGAAGGTGGCGAGATATCCCCAATACTCTTCCCGGGTCTCCCAGGGGTGCATCATCCCTGCAAAAGCACCTTTGAAGTGGTACTTCTCAGCAAAAGGCCGGAAGTATTTCCGGTAGGAGTCGTTGTCCTCGTAGTAAAAATCTCCGCCACCGGCAGCGGACAGGCCGGAGGCTCCGCCCACTACCACGCAGTCAGCTTCCTTTACCTCCTGTACCAACCGATGGATCTGTTCGCTGTACGGCAGCGGCTTTTTGTCAGTCAGCTGATAAGGCGTACTGCCGGAAGCGTAGATAGGATAGTACTTGGAATAATTCATCTGGGTCTGCATGACCAGATCATCATAGAAGTTCATTGTCACCATTCCTTTCAAGTGGGTGTTATTTTTATTCTTACTTCAAAATATTTTAGCATCCTCTTGCGTTTCTGTCAATATGTTGTTATAATAAAAATAACATCAAAACAAAAAAGGAGATCAGGCCATGAAATATCCCACCCGCCTTAGCGATGCTGTTCATATTCTGGCTTTTATCGCTCTGTACCAAGACTGCGACCTGACCAGTAACAAGCTGGCAGAGAGCGTTCAGACGAATCCTGCCTATGTGCGCCAGCTCATGTCCGCCTTGCGGAAGGGAGGGCTGCTGGTCAGCGTGAAGGGACATCCCCGACCCGCTCTGGCTCGTGAGCCGGAGAAAATCACTCTGCTGGATGCCTATCGGGTAGTAGAGGGCAACAAGCCCCTGCTTCATCAGGACATCCACACCAACCCCGCTTGCGGCGTGGGCGTGAACATTCAACTGGTACTGCGGGACTGTTACGACCTGGTACAGGCCAGAGCGGAGGAGGCCATGCGCAGCATCACCTTGCAGGAAATTTTGGATCATTACACGGAAAAAATCTCCCATTTGGACAAAAAGGATTTCCGAATGGACGACCCTAAATAGATTAAGATAGACTTCAAAGAGAAGTGCTAAATGGTACTACAATACGAAAAACCGCCAGCGGCATCACCCCCGGATGATGCTGCTGGCACAAAGACTCAATATGATATATCCCTGATATAAACAAAAATCCGAACCCATCCCCCACAGGGAAGAAGTTCGGATTTCTTATGCTTGGTGGGGGAAGGTGGATTCGAATTTTGTTAGGAAGGTATATTATAACTTTTTTAGTCTAAAACAGTCCATTTTATTTTGATAAATGGATGTTTTTGTGATATTCTGTCCGTTCCTTTTACCGTGTTTGCATCGTGATTGTGGTCGGGGTTGTGGTCAAAACATCGTGAAATAATTATTTCAGAATTTTCCACATTCCCGTTTTCCTGGAGCCGATTCGCACTATGATCCGCTGCTCCTGCAAAAATTCCATCGCTCGCACAATGGTTGATCTGGAAGATTTCAATGCAGCGGCCATTTCCTGAATTGTAACAGTGGCATCTTCTTGAATGGCGGCCAAAACACGCTGCTCCAAATCGGTCAGATCATATTCCGGCGTTTGATTTATGTACTCATTTAAATGCTCATTTAAAAACCCATGTCCGCAATGGATCGGAACAGGCTGACTGGCAGCGCGCAACTGAACACAAACTCATTGGCCACCTTGTTGAAGGTATCGCTGAACAGGTGGACCTTTTGCGGGTAGAACCCCAGATTGATGATCTACAGCAGGGGAATAGTGGCATTGACGGCAAAAATGAAGTTATCCATAAAGGGTTCCTGACTCCATTTCTCTAAAAAATCAGCTTGCTCTGTTCCACAGGCATAAAGGCTGCCTGCAAGATCACGTTTTGCAGCGGCGCTTTCGGGCTGTGCATCCGGGAGAGCAGCAGCTTTCCGGCGGTACGGCCCAGCTCGGCGGTGGGCTGGCTGATAAGGCTCACCTTTTGCAGACCGTACTGGGCGTGGTCACTGTCCAGAAAGCCCAGCAGCTCTATGTCCTTCGGTACGCTGAGTCCCCGCTTGCCCAGAAGGATCCGGGCCTCCACGGTGAGCACATTGTTGGAGATGGCCAGGGCGGTGCAGCCCAGTTCCAGCAGTGCGTCCAGGTTCTCCGCTTGCAGCTTGGTAGAAGAGGTGCCTGCACGGATCAGGTGCTCGGTGCTGAGTCCCGCGGCATCCATGGCATCCTGATAGCCCTTGCGCCGGTCGGAGGTGGTGGAAATGCTGTGAATGCCCGTGAGAAAGCCGATTTTCTGGTGCCCCTTGCGAATCAGGTAGTCAATGCCCATGCGCATGGCACTGTAGCTGGAAACGTAAACCGCGTCGTAGGGTGCACCGGGCAGCTGTCGGTCAATGAGCACTACGGGGAAGCCCTCGGGAATGGCGGCGGAGAGCTGCCGGCAGTCCGTCATGGCGGAGGCGATGATCAGCCCGTCCACCAGTCCGCTGGTGAGCACGTTCAGACCATCCAGCTCCCGCTGAGGATCCTCCCGGGTGTTCAGAACCAAAAGCCGGTATCCCTCCTGAGCCAAAACGTCCTCCACCTCTTCAATCATGGTGGAGAAAAAGGCGTTGGATATATCCGGCACCACAAAGGCAACCAAGTTGCGCTTGCCGGTTTTGAAGCTGCGGGCTGTGGAGTCCGGCACATAGTGCAGCTCCTCAATGGCCTTCTCCACAGACAGTCGGGTCGGCTCGTTGACGTTTCTGGTTCCGTTGATCACGTGGCTCACCGTGGCGATGGAAACCCCGGCTCTGGCGGCCACATCTCTGATGCTGACGTTTTTCATAGGCACTCCGTTAAACGGTTAAATGAACAAAAATTTTGTTAACTACAAATCATTACCGTGTTACTTATATAATATCAGGTTTCCTTCAAAAAAGATATGTAGTTTATGCACAATTTTTGAACGAAAAACTTATGAAATATGAACGGTTGAAATTTGCCACAAGTAATGTTATTATTCAATCAAGAAAAACGTTTACGCAAACGTTTTATCGGACAGGAAAATAAAATCAAAACAGAAGGGGAGAAAAACATGAAATTCAAAAACATTCTTGCGGGCGTGCTGATCGCCGCCTCCGCGCTGTCGATGACGGCCTGCGGCGCAGGCAGTTCCTCCGCCGGCGGCTCCGGCTCTGCCACCCCGGCCCCCAGCGCTACCGCCGCTGCCTCTGAGGTACAGGACAAGGTCATCAAGGTGGCGACCACCTCTGACCCTGCCTCTCTCGGCACCTACGACGAGGGTTCTTCCAGCGGCCGCTGGATCACTCTGACCTTCACTTATGAGACCCTGGTTTACATCGACAATGACGGCCAGTTCAAGGGCATTCTGGCGAAGGATTGGGCCAAGAACGAAGAGCTGTCCAAGGACGGCAAAGCCGTGTACGACGTGGAAATCTACGACTACATCACTGATACCGCCGGCAACCACCTGACCGCTGACGACGTCATCTTCTCCTACAATGAGTGTTTGGCCAACGGCAAGGGCAACCAGCACAGCGCTCTGACCGGCGGCATGGAGTCCATTGAAAAAACCGGCGACTATTCCATTCGTTTTACCTGGAAGCGGGATTCCGCGGGCGAATTTGAAGATGCCATGTCTAAAGTCCTGGTGGTTTCCCAGAAGGCTTATGAAGAAAGCGGCGACTGCATGCGTACAAAGCCTGTAGCTACCGGTCCCTACTACGTGAAGGATTGGTCTACCGGTACCTCTCTGACCCTGGCCAAAAATGAGAACTATTGGCAGAAGCCGGAGCTCTGCGGCAGCTACCAGAAGCAGAACGCCGATGAGATCGTCTTCTACTTCGTCTCCGAGGCTTCTCAGATCGCCATCGGCCTGGAGACCGGCTCCTACGATATGAACAACACCCTGAACTTCACCAATGCTTCCCGCTTCATGGAGGGCGGTGCGGACGCTGCCAACTTCACTGTGGATTTCGAGCGTGACGCGTTCTTACAGCAGATCTGGGTCAACCGCTCCGAGGAGAGCCCCCTGCACGATCTGCGCATTGCTCAGGCGGTGCTCTACGCCATTGACCAGGATGGCCTGATCCAGGCAGTCGCAGAGGGTCATGGTGAAAAGGTCTACTGCTACGGCAGCGACATCAACATCGGATTCCAGGAGAAGTGGAAGACCGAAGACTACTACAACTACAATGTGGAGAAGGCCAAGGAGCTGCTGGCGGATGCCGGCGTGGCTGAGGGCAGCCTGAACCTGACCATCCTCTGCGACAATGACGAAACCCGTGTGAAGATTGCCCAGGTCGTGAAGCTGTACCTGGCAGAGGTCGGCATCAACGCGGAGATCACCTCCTTCGACCAGGCTCTGTGGAACACCTACCAGACTGACCCCACCAAGTTCGACATCAATATCTCCTACAACGGCGGCTGGGGCTACATCACCAGAACCTGGAACCAGCTGGACTCCACCCGTTATGAGAAGCACAACATGGCCATGGTCCGTGACGACAAGCTGGACGATCTGATCCATACCGCGCAGGTCTCTCAGGATCCTTCTGACATCGACGCTGCCAAGCAGTACATGACCGAGGAAGCTTATCACTACGGCCTGTTCCACAAGGAGCTCTACGGCATCACCAGCAACGCAAAGGTCACTGAAGCCGTCTACGACTACAGAGGAAACCTGGTACCCGGCGCCTGCACCTACGTCTGGAACTGATCGCAAAATTTTCCTAAGGAACCTCTGAATAAATCGCCTGCGGCTGGAGAGCGGATCTTTTTTGCCCGTTCTTCAGCATCAAAAGCAGGAAATACATCCAGTATTCCTCTGCTTTTGATGCTTCGATCGGTCGAAAAATCTCTCGCTCCCAGCTCTTGTCGATTTAATCAGAGGTTCCCTAAGGGCGGCAGTATTGCCGCCCTTTCCGTGAACTGAGTAACAAAGAACCGAAAACCGGCCTTTCCGGCCCTCCCGGAGGAATGATATGTTTCGATTTATTACCAAGCGTTTGTTACAGATGATCCCCGTGATCCTGCTGGTGGCGACGCTTATTTTCACAATTCTTTATATGGTGCCGGGCGACCCGGCCCAGATTATGCTGGGCAGCACCGCGACGGAGTATGAGCTGGCCGAGATGCGGGAGCAGCTGGGCCTGAACCGGCCCTATATCGTCCAGCTGGGCGAGTTCCTGTACAATACCTTCATCCGCTTTGACCTGGGGACCTCTTACCTCACCGGCGCGCCGGTGTCCGCAGAAATCGCCTGCCGCCTGCCCAGAACCCTGGCTTTGGGTATTGCCTCCATGGTGCTGGCCTTCGGCATCGGCATTCCTCTGGGCGTCACCGCCGCCGTACATCAGAACGGCTGGGGCGACCGGATCAGCATGATCATTGCCCTGCTGGGCGTTTCTATCCCGACCTTCTGGCTGGCCATGCTCATGGTGCTGCTATTCTCCCTGAAGCTGCGCTGGTTCCCTGCCAGCGGCATTGGCGGCTGGGAATATTATGTGCTGCCTACGGTCTCCCTGTGCTTTGGCGGCTTGGCTACCCAGGCTCGGCAGTCCCGCTCCAGTATGCTGGAGGTGATCCGCAGCGACTATGTGGTCACAGCCCGGGCCAAAGGCCTGTCTCAGCGGGAAGTTATTTTCAAACACGCACTGCCCAATGCTCTGAACCCCATCATCACGCTGGCCGGCAACAATCTGGCTGTGATCTTCGGCGGCAGCGTGGTCATTGAGAACGTGTTTTCCTTCCCTGGTATCGGTCAGTATATGATCAATGCCATCAACCAGAGAGACTACCCCATTGTCCGGGGCTGCGTTGTGATGCTGGCCGTGGTTTTTGCGGTGATCATGCTGCTGGTAGACCTGTGCTATGCCTTTAACGACCCGCGCATCAAGTCCCGCTATGTAAACACGAGCAAAAAGAAACCGGCCAAAGCGGCGAAAGAGCAGGTGTGATCATGGAGAAAAAAGAAAATCGATTCCTTGTGCTTGCCAAGCGCATGAGCCGGAATACCAATGCAATGATTGGCCTGGCCATTTTTGTGGTGCTGGTGCTGTCTATCATCATTGTACCCTTGGTATCCCCCTATGACTACAGCAAAATGGATGTGACCGCGCTGCACCAGACGCCCTCCGCCGCCCATTGGTTCGGCACGGACGACCTGGGCCGGGATATTTTCACCCGTGTTTTTTACGGCGGCCGGTATTCTCTGAGCATCAGCATTGCCGCGGTGGCCTTTTCTACGGTGATCGGTCTGTTCCTGGGCGCAACCGCCGGTTACTTCGGCGGAACCTATGACACGCTGGTCATGCGCTCACTGGACATCATCCAGGCAATTCCGTCCATCCTTTTAACCATTATCATCTCCGCCGCCCTGGGCGTGGGCATTGACAAGACCATCATCGCTATTTCTGTGGGCACCATTCCCTCCAATGTCCGGCTGCTTCGGGGTACGGTGATGCAGACCCGTGAAAACCAGTATCTGGAGGCAGCGGAGGCCATCGGCTGCAGTACGCCCCGGCGGATTTTGAAATATGTGATCCCCAACAGCTGGTCGCCTTTGATCGTCTCTGCCACTATGGGCATTGCCAAGATGATCCTGGAGCTGGCGGCCCTGAGCTACATCGGCCTGGGCGTGCCCGCCTCCATCCCGGAGTGGGGCAGCATGCTTTCCAACGCCAGAGGCTTTCTGCGGGACTATCCCTATATGCTGGTCTTCCCGGGCATCTTCATCGCCCTGTCCGTACTGAGCCTGAATATGATCGGCGATGGCCTGCGGGATGCGCTGGACCCTAAACTGAAGGATTAAGAGGGAACAGATATGAACAATCAAAACGCTTTTCTGAGGGTGGAAGACCTTCGGGTAGAATATGTTTCCGGCGGAAAGACCGTCCATGCGGTCAACGGTGTCAGCTTTGATCTGGAGCGGGGCAAGACCCTGGGTCTGGTGGGCGAGACCGGTGCCGGAAAAACCACCATTGCAAAAACCATTCTGCGTATCTTGCCGGATGCCCAGGCCAAAATTGCTGACGGCAAAGTGATGCTGGACGGCCAGAATCTGTTGGAGCTCAGCGAACGGGCCATGCGCAAGGTCCGCGGCGGCCAGGTGACGATGGTGTTTCAGGACCCGATGACGGCACTGAATCCAATCATGACGGTGGGCGAGCAGATCGCCGAGGTCATCCGGAAACACCAGACGCAGAAGGGTGAGACCTCCCGCCAGATGGCAGAGGATATGCTGGCAATGGTCGGCATTCCAAAAGAACGCTACGGAGAGTACCCCCATCAGTTCTCCGGCGGCATGAAGCAGCGTGTGGTCATCGCCATGGCTCTGGCCTGCAACCCCCATCTGCTGCTGGCCGACGAGCCCACCACCGCGCTGGATGTGACCATTCAGGCCCAGGTGCTGGACATGATGGAAGAGCTGAAAAACAAATACAATACAGCCATGATCCTCATCACCCATGATCTTGGCGTAGTGGGCAGAATGTGCGATGATGTGGCGGTGGTCTATGCCGGTGAGGTGCTGGAATACGGCACCAGGGAAGAAATCTTCCTGCATCCCTGCCACCCCTATACCGTGGGCCTGTTCGGGGCCATCCCGGATCTGTCTGTGGATACACGCCGCCTGGCGAACATCGAGGGCCTGCCCCCCGATCCCACTGACCTGCCCAAGGGCTGCTGCTTCAATCCCCGCTGCCCCTATGCCACAGAGGAATGCCGGCAGGAGAAGAGCCCCCTGGTGGAGGTACGGCCTGATCATCTGTGCAGCTGCAGATATTGGAACAAGGTAGGAAAGGAGATCTGACCATGGCACTGCTGGAAGTAAACAATCTGAAAAAGTATTTTTACGGCCCCAAGGGTGCTGTACACGCGGTGGACGACGTGACCATGTCCATTGACGCGGGGCAGACCATGGGTGTCGTGGGTGAGTCCGGCTGCGGCAAGTCCACCCTGGGCAGAACCATTATTCACCTGCAGAAGGCAACCGGCGGCCAGGTGTTTTTCAACGGCCAGGACATTACCAATCCCACAAAGGAGGAACTGAAGCGCCTGCGCAGCGATATCCAGATCATTTTCCAGGACCCTTACTCCTCTCTGAATCCCCGCATGACGGTGGAGGACACCATTCGGGAGCCCCTGCTGATCAGCGGCCGGTGCAATAAGAGCAACGTAGACGCAGAGACAGAGCGGCTCATGGACATGGTGGGCATTGCCCGCCGGATCAAGATGAGCTATCCCCACGAGCTGGACGGCGGCCGCCGTCAGAGAGTGGGCATTGCCCGGGCCTTGGCGCTGAATCCAAAGTTCATCGTCTGCGATGAGCCGGTTTCTGCTTTGGATGTGTCCATTCAGGCCCAGATCCTGAACCTTTTGATGGATCTGCAGGAGGATCAGGGCCTGGCCTATATGTTCATTACCCACAATATGTCGGTGGTGCGGCATATTTCCCACAATATTTCCGTGATGTATTTGGGCCAGCTGGTGGAAACCAGCCCCACCAAGGAACTGTTTGAGGAGCCTCTGCACCCTTACACCAAGGCGCTGCTCTCTGCCATTCCTTCAACAGATATTCTGCACCCCAGAAAGCGGATCGTGCTCAACGGCGAGATTACCTCGCCCATTGACCCTCCTCCCGGCTGCCGGTTTGCCGATCGCTGCGCCTACGCCACTGAGGCATGCCGCCAGCCCCAGAAACTGGAAGAGGTGAAGCCCGGTCACTTTGTGGCTTGCTGCAGATTAGGTGAAATTCATGAAAAAGTATAATAGCTTTCATTTCAGCCCTGAAAACAATCGTTCTATGCTGATGCCCCGGCTGCCTAAGCAGGAAGCTTTTGCCAAGGCACTTGCCAGCCACCAAAAACGGGACAAGTTCCCGGTGATTCCCGAGGAAAAACTGAATCGGAATCCCTATTTTCAGTGCAACCTGGGGCTGCACCTGAAGGAGCAGGCGCTGGAAAAGGAGACGCGGCACTATGGCATCTATGTCCCCAATGGCATGAGCAGCAAGGGAGCGGGGCTGGTACTGTTTCTGCCATCCGGGGTCCGGGCAGCAGAGTTTGCCACCTTTGAAAACTGGCAGACTCTGGCGGAGCAGTATCACACTGCGGTGTTTCTGCTGGAATGCGGCCCGGCGGGCTGGACGAAGGAGAGCCTGGAGGCGGATTTTGACTTCGCCTGGGGTGTGGTCAGCCGGGAGTTTTCCGGAAGGCTGACGGTGGACGTATGTGAGTCCTATTTCTATCCCATTGGGTTGGGGGATGCCGCGGCTGTGGCGGCATCCTTTGCCCTGACCTACAGTGCGACTTTTCCGGCCTTTGCGGTGGATGGTGACTGCGATGTAGACCCTGACCTGCTGGATATGCTGCGGTCCCTCCCCTCCGACGGCATCCCCACCCGGAAGAAGACGGACATCCCCATGCCTGCCTTTGTGACAGACCGGACGGGCTGCGGAAGTGCCTTGAAGGGGTATCTCCAGCAACTCATGGGCTGGGACGGCCCCGCGGAGTACCGCAACGCCTTCGGCGAGGTCTATCCCCAGAAGTCTCCGGTAGGAGCCTGGTTCGTCAATGACCAGCCCATTGCGGAGGTGTGGTACGGAACCGGAGAGGAAGACCGTTCCCGGGAAGCGCAAAACGAGGCTATGGTACGTTTTGTGCTGCGCTGGTCCCTTTGGGGCGGCTCCGGCAACAATCATTTGCGGTATAAAGAATGCAGCACCCAGATGGGGATGCGCCGGGTGGAGCTGGAGGTCAATGGTCTGCCCCGGTTTTACGATGTCTATGTGCCCTCCTGCTACCGGCCGAGGGACGGGAAGCGGTACCCTCTGGTGCTGGCCATTCACGGAATGTCCTGCAATGCGGAGTATTTTGAAAAGACAAGCGAGTGGCACCGGGTGGCGGAAGAACGGGGCTTTTTCGTAGCCTACGCCAGCGCCTACCCCCACAACGACGGTTTGGCCCGGTTTCCGGTGCCCCATTGGGCTCTGAAAACCATGGACGTAGAACGCAAGGACGAGCTGACTTATTTCCGCCGCCTCCTGGCGGGGGTGCAGGCGGATTACGCCATTGACCCCAAGCGCATTTACGTCGCGGGTCACTCCAACGGCAGCCAGATGACACAGGCATTGCTGCGGCAAATGCCGGAAACCTTTGCTGCCTTCGGCCCCACCGGCGCGCTGCTGGGCTGGCGGGAGGATCAGGTGGAGTTGCCGGAAAAGGAGATCGTCTGCCCTGTGTGGTTTATGATGGGCGAATATGATGTTGCTGACCCGGAACCCCGGGAGGGCTCTATGGCGCGCAAGACGATCGAGGCTTACGCCCGGTGCAATCATGCGTCTTCCTCGGGCGGCTGGTATGATAACGGTGTTTACCATACCCTGTCACTGTATGACGGCAGCCACATGCCCGTGGTACGCTATACCATTATCCGGGGCTGCCCCCATACCTATACCCCGGAGATGGCGGAACTGACCTGGAACGAATGGTTCAGCCATTTCACAAGAGAGCCCGATGGCACTGTACGTTACCACGGATAAATCGGGAAGGAGAGCATTTCCAATGGAACACTTGAATCGAATAGGGATGGCCCGTATCCGGACGCCACATCCGGAGCAGGCAGCGGTATTTCTGCGGCAGCATCTGTGGTGTGAACCGGTGGAATGTAGGCAGACCGCTGTGCGGTCGGGAGACTTTGAAATTGAGTTTGTCCGCTGGGACGGAGCCCTGGATTCCTGTGAGCCCGATGCCATGCTCTGCGGCCTGCGGCATATTGCCCTGGAAGCCGATGATATTCATGAGGCTTTGGACCGGTGTCGGGCTCGGGAGCTGCGCTTGCAGACGGCCCCGGACGGTGGCCCCCGGCTGAGCCAAAAGGTTTATGGGACGGGGCTTCGTTATTTCAACGTTCTTACCGATTTTGGCGTTGTGATAGAGGTGACGGAGAAGCATCCGGGCAACGCATCCAAGGCGGATCGACCGGTGTGGGGTCTGGGGCACGTGGGAATCCAGGTGCCGGAGTTGGCCAGGAGCCTCCGATTTTACGAAGAACTGGGGTTCCGTCAGGACTTTGCCCCGGTGAAAAACGGAACGCCGGACGGACCGGTAGACTGCTGCATGGTCACCCGGGAGGGCTTGACTCTGGAGCTCTATGCCTTCACCCGTTACGCGGATGCTCCGGTGCAAATGCACCCGGCATTTTCAGAACTGGTGATTCCAGGGCTGCAAAATGGAATGCGGGGCCCCGCCGGGGAATGGCTTGGAAAAGCTGAATAAAAAGGAGATTGGCAAAATGAGCAAAAGTTTTGACGTGGTTGCGCTGGGAGAACTGCTGATTGATTTTACCGGGAGCGGAAAAAGCGCCCAGGGCAACAGCCTGTTTGAAGCCTGTCCCGGCGGTGCGCCCTGCAATGTGCTGGCTATGCTGCGGAAGCTGAATAAGTCCTGTGCCTTTGTGGGCAAGGTGGGTGACGATATGTTCGGCTGTCTGCTGCAAAGCACCATCCGGGATGCGGGCATCAATGCGGATGCCCTGATCATGGATGGGAAAACCCCCACCACCCTGGCCTTTGTCCAGACCTTCCCCAACGGTGACCGGGACTTTTCTTTCTACCGCAAGCCCGGCGCGGATATGATGCTCACGGAGGAGGAACTGCCTTTGGAGCGCATCAGAAACGCCAGAATTTTCCACTTCGGCACCCTGTCCATGACCCACGAAGGCGTCCGGGCCGCAACGGTGAAGGCCGTGTCCAACGCAAAGGAGGGGGGCGCACTGATTTCCTTTGACCCCAATCTGCGGCCACCGCTGTGGGAGAACCTGGAGGATGCCCGCCAGGCCATTTCCTGGGGTCTTGCCCAGAGCGACATTCTGAAAATTGCGGACAACGAGCTGGAATTTATGACCGGCCAGAAGGATTTCTACCGCGGGGCTGCCATGCTGCAGGAACGCTATCCCAATATCCGGGTGCTGAATGTCACGGCAGGGGCAGAGGGCAGCTACAGCTTTTACGGCCAGGAGCCGGCTGTGTTTGTCCCCGCCTGTAAGCTGGGCGGTGTTATCGAAACCACCGGTGCCGGTGATACCTTCTGTGCCAGTGTCCTGAATTTCGTTCTGGAACACGGCATCCAGAGCCTGACCCCGGAGGAACGACGGGAAATGCTCCGCTTTGCCAACACCGCCGCCTACATCGTCACCACCCGCAAGGGTGCCATCCGGGCCATGCCCACCCGGGAAGAAGTGCTGGCACTGCTATAAGAATAGATCAGGGGCTGTCTCACCAAAAGGCAGCTCTTCCCCCCAAAAAAAGGGGCTGTTGTAAAATAGCCTTTTTGGAAAAGCAGCCTAATATTTTAGCGGTGGAAACCACGATTATTTCGTGATTTTCACCGCTATTTCTAATTTTTGAAAGGGGAAATTTTTGCAAAATCGAATTATGCAACAGCCCCGTTCTGTTTGCTGTCTGTCCCTGAAGCCATGCCACTAATGACATTGGGCAACTTGCTGCAGGGGGTTTTGTGTGGGATTTGAATGGCCAGGGCACACAGCCTAGGCTTCCCGGGTAACGGAGGATGCATAAATCAGATCGATTAGTTCCATTACTTTTGCTCCATCTGCAGCAGAGGCTTTGCAGCACGCCAGCCCCTCTACGGCGCGTATCATGCTTTCATATTCGGTTTCCGGTTCCGGAAGGGTCTTCTCATCCGGAAGCATGCGGAACATGACTCCTCCCAACTGGGTATATAGTTCCAGACGTTCTCCATCCAAGCGAAAACCGGCTTTTGTGCCCAATCCCTGTATGTACTGCGTTTCGGTTTCTGTATTAGAAGCCCAGCGGAAAGCGTATGTGAGTTCACGCCCATCCTCCATGATTACGGTACCGGAGGCGGAGTCCTCTACATTATTTATGCCGCCTCCACTTTGATAGCCTCGGCGGATACGACCGCCGCCGTGAAGAAAGCAGTTGCTGATGGAACCTAATGCCCGGGCTGGGGTTGGCCAGCCCATTGCCATCATTGCAAGGTCCAGATAATGTACACCAAGATCAATTAGCGCGCCACCGCCAGACATGGCTTTGTTCGTAAACCATCTGCCGGTTCCCGGAATGCCGCTGTTGCGTTCCCAGCCACAGCGGACGTGGTAAATGTCGCCAAAGTATCCCTGTTCCAGCAGCCGCTGCAACAAGACTGCGCTGGGGGTAAAACGTTTGTTAAGCCCAATCTGCACGATTTTCCCGGTTCGTGCCTGCGCGGCCAAAACCTCCCGGGCCTCCGATGCGTTTACAGTCATAGGCTTCTCGACATGAACGCAAGCGCCATGTTCCAAGGCCGCAATTGTAATTTCTTTATGAGTATAATTGGGCGTACAGATACTTACAAGGTCGAGCCTTTCTTTTTCCAGCATCTCTGTGTAATCCGTGTAGACATGAGCAATACCGAATTCATTTGCCAGCGCCTCTGCCGCGGCGGAGTTTGTGTCGCAAATGGCTGCCAGATGGACCTGCGGCAGACGGCTGTAGCCCAGTAGATGTTTCTTTCGGGCGATTCCACCGGCACCGATGCAGGCGTACTGTATCATTGTATCACATCCCTTCTCACAGTATCAATTCACGGAAGTACCGGACTGAGTATGCGATTCCTTTTTCGCCAAGTTCTCCTTGCCAGACAGGAGAATGAGGTTCAATGCTCAGATTACGATTATAACCCTTCGCACGGAGGATATTGAGAAGGGTGGGCCAATCGGTTTGATCCAGGCCTGCGGGTGGATCATCAATACGCTGCCCGTTTACGATCAGCGAACCTTTCAGATGAACATGGTAGATTCTGTGGCCCCATTGAGCCACTTCCTGAAGATAGTCGGTTCCTGCATAGCGGCTGTGCGAAGGATCGAATTTAATGCCCAACTCTGGGAAATGTCCCAAACAGATCTGCCAGGCTTCTTCTGTGTTTAAAAAGTTCATTTTTCGGCAATTGTATAAGGAAATCTTTACACCTGACGGGGCGCTGTTCAGAATCTGCTCCAAAAATTCAACAGCCCTGCAGTAATTGGAGAACAGGCTCTGGACTGAACGATAATTGCAGCCGCATATATAGTTTGGACAGTCCAAATCAGCGGATACCTGCTCCAATGCTTGGGCAATACGAATCTCCTCCGGATCTACGGTTCCGTCCGGCTTCAAAATTTCCGCTTTCCAGCGCCCGATGGAGCCTACTGCCACGCCATATTTTTTTATCCAGTCGCGAATGTCCGATTGCAGTGTCAGCAGACGTTCTCCGTGATCCGTTCCGTTGATGCAGAACTCCACGAAGTCCAGGCCCAGATCGCGAGCCCTCTGAAAACTCTCCTCCGCAACCGGCGCAATAATGCCAAGTTTCATGTATTTCTTCCCTTCCAGTTGTTTATCGCTGAACCCGCCCGGAGCCATCTCCGGACAGGAGCTTTTCTACATCTTCTACCGTAACCAGATTAAAATCTCCGGAAATGGAGTGCTTTAGGCAGGATGCCGCTACGGCGTACTCCAGTGCCTTTTCCGGGCTGCCAAGTTGCGTAAGACCATACAGGAGTCCGGCGGCAAAGCTGTCACCGCCGCCGACACGGTCGACAATGCTTCGTATTTCGTAATTGCGGGATGTGTAAAAGTGATCCCGGGTGTTGAGGCAGGCGGACCAGGTGTTCCAGTCAGCGCTGTGGCTTTCCCGCAGGGTTATGGCAAGCATTTTCAGATTTGGAAAAGCCTGCAATACCCGGTCGCTTAAGGCTTGATAGGCCTGCCGGTCCAACCGGCCGGCAGTAACGTCTTCTTCCAGGGGAATTCCAAGACTCTTTTGTACATCTTCCTCATTGCCAATGGCAACATCTACATAGCGAATCAGCGTTCTCATAACGGAACTGGCCGCTGTGCCGTATTTCCACAGATTCTTTCGGTAGTTCAGGTCGCAGGATACCGTGATTCCGAAAGCCTTTGCCGCGTGTACGGCTTCCAGGGAAAGCTCCATGGCGTTACGGGAAATGGCAGGTGTGATGCCGGTAATGTGGAACCAATCCACATTTTCAAACGCCAGCGTCCAGTCGATATCTCCGGGCTTTGCCAGCGCCATGGCGCTGTAAGAGCGGTCGTAAATTACCCTGCTGGGCAACTGATTAGCGCCCGTCTCCAGAAAATAGATGCCCATCCTGCCAGAACCACGCAGGATCTTTTGGGTACCGACTCCAAATTTTCGCAGCTCCGCCCGGCAGGCATCCCCCAAAGGATTCTCCGGCAGAATCGTTAAAAAATCTGCCTCAAGTCCAAAATTGGCCAGGGATACCGCAACATTGGCTTCGCCGCCTCCAAAGGTTGCCTCCAGAAGGTCCCGTTGAAGCAGCCGGGTATTGCCCGGTGTTTTTAAGCGAAGCATTATTTCACCGAATGTTAAAAAACGCATTGTAACTCCTTTCAACGCCTGGCTGAGCAAACAAGATTCCTGGCCTGGAGACAGAGCTCCGTAATATAGTCAAAGTTTCCGGCGACAATTTCCTTTTCCGGGCAGATCCAGCTTCCGCCGACCGCGTGAATCCATGGCGCGCAAAGATAATCCGAGAGATTCTCTGAATTTATCCCTCCGGTGGGGATGAATCGCACGTCTCGGAAGGGCCCTGACAGTGCTTTTAGAGCCGCTAAACCACCATAAACATTGGCTGGGAAGAATTTGACAATCCGGATTCCCATGGCATATGCTTCCATAATCTCCGAGGGTGTAACACAACCGGGAATTAGGGGAATTCCTTTGGAGGAGCACCATTTTGCCATGTCCTGATTAAAGCCGGGGGATACCAGAAAATTGGCCCCCTTCCGGACGGCCAGTTCACACTGCCCGGGATTCAGAACGGTCCCCGCTCCAATCAGCATTTCCGGCACACTGCCGGCAACGGCGGCAATTGCGTCGCCGGCGGCAGGTGTCCGCAGGGTAATCTCCATAACGTCAATGCCGCCCCGCAGCAGCGCTCTCGCGGTTGGAACGGCATCCTCTGCCCGGGAAAGCACGACTACAGGTATAATACCTGTTTGGCGCAGCCGGTCAAAACAATACATAGTTTGTCTCTCCTTATTATTCAAATTGGGATGTATATAGCTTATAATACGTTCCCCGGGCGGCCATCAGACTTTTATGGGTGCCCTGCTCCACAACATCGCCATGGTCCACCACCAAAATCCTGTCAGCGCTTTGAATGGTGGAGAGTCTGTGGGCAATTACAAAACAGGTTTTTCCTGCCATCAGGTCCTGCATGGCTTTCTGAACCTGCCGTTCAGTGCTGGTGTCCACATTGGATGTCGCCTCGTCCAGAATCAGCATGCTGGCATCGTACAGCATAGCACGTGCAATGGTCAGCAGTTGTTTTTGCCCCCGAGAGATATTGCCGCCGTCTTCTGTAATAACTGTGTCATAGCCATCAGGAAGCTGCATGATAAAGCTGTGAATGTGGGTAGCTTTTGCGGCCTTTATAACCTCATCCATGGTTGCGTCGGTCCTGCCGTAGGCGATGTTTTCAAAAATGGTTCCGCTGAAAACCCAGGTGTCCTGTAGTACCATAGCGTAAGCGCGCCGCAGACTGGAACGAGTCAACTTCCGAATATCCGTTCCATCCACGCAAATGCTGCCGGAGTTGACATCATAAAAACGCATGAGCAAGTTGATTATGGTTGTCTTTCCGGCACCGGTTGGGCCTACAATGGCAATCAGTTCCCCGGGGGCTGCCTCCATGGATAGATCGTGCAGAACAATTTTGCCAGGCTCATAGCCGAAACTCACATGATCCATGGTTACCGCGCCGGCGGTTTTTTCCAGAACCGTAGCACCGGGTAAGTCCGCAGTCTCTTCCTGCTGATCCAGCAGATCAAATACCCGCTCCGCCGCGGATAGTCCGGAGAATATTTCGTTGACGATATTGGCAATTTCATTAATTGGTCCGGAGAATTTACGGGAGTAGAGTATAAAGGAGGAAACTTGACCCAGATCTACCCGCCCGCCCATGAACAGAAGAGATCCCAGCAGGGTAATCAATGCCAGGGAACTGTTGTTGATTACACCCATGGTTGGCCCAATGGTGCAGCCATAGTACTCCGCATCCTGATAGGCATTGACAGCAGCAGTGTTGACTTCCTGGAAGCGCTCCTGCGCGGAGGATTCGTAAGCGTAAGCTTGAATCGTTTTTTGACCGCTGAACATTTCCTCCACAAAGCCGTTGAGTACACCATAGCTTCTGGAACGTTTGGAATATCGTGGACTGACATTTTTACGCATAAAGGCGGTATAACCTACAGAGGCAGGGATGGTAATAAGGATTACCGTAGACAGCAATGGGTTGATCCAGATCATCATTCCCAGAGAACCCAGTACCGTCACCAGACTGGTCATTATTTGCGCGATGTCTGTTGCGAGGCAGGTGCTTATTACATCAATATCATAGGAAACCCGGCTGATCAGGTCTCCTGCCGGGTTCCGGTCGAAAAAGCCAACGGGCAGCCGCAGGAGCTTTTCGAATACATCCCTGCGCATTTTTCGGGCGACCCACTTGCTGATGAGCAGCATAGTTGTGTTAATGCCGACAGTCAGCAGGGAGGAAATGACATAGACCGCCAGCATTTTTTTTGCGTAAACAAATACAACGGGGAAATCTACCTTCCCCTTACCCGCGGCGGCGGCGTTTACCGCAGAGCCGGCGAAGCTGGGGCCCATCAGGGAGAGTGCGTTGGATAGAATACAGAGCAGGAATATCCCGAGAATGACAAAACGGTAAGCTGCTAGATACCGTATGACCCGCAGCAGCGTGCTTTTTGCGTTTTTTGGCTTTTTGGCATTGGCGGAAATTGGTGGCATTTTATTGGTCCTCTCCCATCTGCGTTTTGTAGATTTCCGCATAGGCGGAGCAGGTTTTTAGCAGGGCTTCGTGGGTCCCCTGTCCGATAATCCGGCCCTCGTCCAGTACAAGGATCTTATCCATGCTCATTACGGAACTGATTCGCTGGGCAATGACGATTGTGGTGGTGTTACCGTAGTTTGCGCGGATTGCATTTCGCAGGGCAGCATCTGTGCGGTAATCCAAAGCGCTGGAGGCATCATCCAGCACCAGAATTTCAGGGCTGCCTGCCAGCGCTCTGGAGAGAAGAATCCGCTGTCGCTGGCCGCCGCTGAAATTTGCACCGTGAATTGCCGCTTCGTGGTCATAGCCATCGGCATAGTCTTCAATAAATTCTGCGGCACAGGCATCCATTGCCGCATCCCGTAACCGTTCCTCGCAGCACTCCCTGCCAAAACGAATGTTCTGCCGGATGCTGTCGGCAAACACCGTATCATTTTGGAAGACGACACCAAATTTGCGCCGCAATTCGCCTTTGTCATAGCAGCGTACATCCTTGCCGTCAACAAAGACATGCCCCTGCGTAACGTCATAGAAACGCATAAGCAGATTGATGATGGTTGTTTTTCCACTTCCTGTAGGCCCAATAATGCCCAGAGAACCGCCTTTGGCCAACGAAAAGTCAATATCCATCAAATTCATTTGCCAGTCCGCTTTTTTTTCTCCGTCCGCATACCGGAAGGAAACGTGGTCAAAACGCAGGAAACTGTTATCTGTCAGGGCAAGGGTGTCCTCCTCTTTCAGTCTGGGCAAATCTTCGGGGAGTTCTATGACCTGCCCGATACGGTTTGTGGAGGCATTGGCCTTGGATAACATCATGAAAATACGATTTAGCCCCATAACCCCCATCAGAATCATATTGAAGTATGTAAGAAAGGCCAGGATGACACCTGGCTTGGCACTGCCGCTGTTCACGCGGTAAGCGCCCAGGACGATGACTGCAGTCAGACCAATGTTCAGAAACAGGGACATAACAGGTCCGGGCAGAGACATGACAATGCCGGACTTTTTTTCCTCACGGAACAGTGCCTCATTGGCAGTCCGGAAGCGTTTCGACTCATAGTCTTCCCGGGACAGAGCCTTTACAACCCGAATGCCTGTAATATTTTCTCGCATAATTCGGACGACCCTGTCCAGTGACTGCTGCATTTTTTCGTACAGTGGAATGCCTTTTTTGGAAACTGATATCACGATAACCATCATAATGGGTGCCATTATACATAGGATTGAGGCTAAGACCGGATCCATGGTCAATGTGATCATGATTCCGCCCAGCAGCATTATGGGAGCCCGGATGCCCATGGACTGTATGGTCTGGATGAAGTTCTGGACATTGTAGGTGTCTGAAGTCATTCGGGAAATCAGGGAAGGCAGACCAATGGCATCCATCTGTCTGCCGGACAGGCTGATGGAGCGGGCAAAGAGGTCTCGGCGAATGGCATATGTCGTTTTTTGCGCGACTTGAACGCCTTTCCGGTTAGCGCTTACGCTGATAAACCGAACCAGCATGGCAAGAAGGAGCATGACGACGCCCCAAAACAAGATACCATGGACGCTCCGGCGTGGAGCAACATCGTCAATCATGTATTCCAGAACGCAGGGAATCAGCAGCTCCAAAATGGTTCCAAGCAATTTGGTGCCCATGACAGCTACGATTTCACCGGTGTATTTTTTTAAGTATGACCATAAAAAACGCAAAACCGCGTCACTCCCTTGTGAAAAGTTTTTAAATTATTGTCCGGACAAAATCCCGCAGGCAGCGGCGCCAGACATTCCAATCATGGCCACCGTCATAGAGCCTGCGCAGAAATACAGGACTGTCCCGCAGAACCAAAAATTCAAGACGGATGTCATTGTAAGAAAAATCCGTAAAGAAAGGATCTTTCTGTCCTATAGTGCGGAATATCAGATGAAACTGTTCCTCCAACGCAGCTATATTTTCCTGCAACGGGGGATATTCTGCTATGTTTTCCTGACCAAGAGCATTCAGCCTGTGCATAAATCCGCTGAAAATACCGGCCCAGGCAAAAAGCTCCGGGTGCCCCAGCACTATGAAGCTTGTCTGCATGGACCCCTTTGGCAGTCCCGCCATTGTCCGGCTTTCGCGGTCTTGACGGCAACGGTATTTTTTCAATAAAGGGAATGCAGTCGTTCAACAGAAGATTCTCCGGAGCCATGGCATCGATAATCCGGCTGCCGTCCGTTCTGGGCATCTGCACCATGCCGCAGTTCATAACGACCAGCATGGGCTTCGCCTTCTCGGCGGCAATCAGATTGTCAAGCATGAAGTTCTTTTTACCCTGGGACTCCCAGGAGGTTTCGTTTTCACCGTGGCCGTGTTGTAAATACAGGATGGGATAGGCATCATTGTCGCATTCGTATCCTGCCGGGACGCATACCAGACAGCTTTCTGTGTGCCTACGTCCAGTGTCCCCTGCGTCGGTACCAGCCGGGTATGTACATCACTTCCCAGGGGCATCTGCCGCAGAAAGGAGTGCAAAGAATGAAACAGCGCCTCATTGATATACATAACGTTTTTCCACCTCCATACTCGAATATTTCCGAATTATTTCCTTTTTAGTATAGCAAAATGTTGTGCAATTCAATATTGCAAATCCACACAAAAACTTTCGCTTTTGTATTCCTTTTACGAAAGATGAAAACGCACCGGATATTGCCAGTGTATATTTTTGAAATCACAGGAAAGAAAATCAAACGGATTTTAATGGCACATTTTTAAAAGTGTGCTATAATACAAAAGGTGATTGTATGAAACAGAAAACGAATTTTTCATGGCGAGGTATTGCTTTTTCCATTGCGGCGGTTTTACTTGCGTTTTTGAGTATTTTCGTGTTGTTGGTTGGAGAAACGTTTCAGAAATGGCTGCAGCGAAGCTACGAAACGGAAAACCGGCGGGCTGTGCAGACATGGTCTGCAATGATGGAGGACCGGTTAGATACATATGGGTCATATATAGAAGAGGTAGCCAAGACCCTTTATACCAGCGGTGTTCAGTTCCGGAAGGGAACGCCGCCGATGGATTTTCAGACTCGAAAAACCTGCGCCGAAATAATGAATACAAAGATTAGTGGTGCAGCCGGTTTGGACGTTTTGTTTATTCTCTCTGATGATTCAGACGCGCCCATTATCACTGCCAGAGACAATCTGTCCAGTGCGACGTTGAGTGAAAAGTTGCTGGGGATTAAGCGCTATCTGAATGTGGAAAACTATCCTACACAGTCTATTTGGGACAGGTATTGGCAACTGGTGCTGATTGCGGATAGGCCCTATTTCTTTCGATCCATCAATTTGGGGAAATATCACATTGGCGCTTTAGGAGAATTGACCAATTATGACCTGACCTCCAAAATGCATATACTAGGCACACACTATACCTGTGCGCTGCTCCATGAAAATGAGATCTACCGCATAGCGGGGGAGGATTGGGGGGAGAATCTGTCTCTGGATTCAACTGCTGAACCGAGGACGTCATGGAAATCCACCTTCTTGATGACGGATTTCCCGACTGCGAACGCGCAACTGCTGCTGGCAGTTCAGGAAGGCAATACGGCACCTATTTGGGGCTCAACGCTGCGATTATTATTGCTGGCGGGGGTATGCTGTATTCTGCTGTTGCTGGTGCTGGTGTACGTGCTATACCGAATGGTTTCTGTGCCTGTCCTGGAAATGCTGGAGGCAACAGAACGGGTGAAGGCCGGAGACCTGACCTATCAGATGCGGGAGAACTGGGACAGCCGGGAGTTCAATACGCTGTCTGCCAGCTTTAACGCAATGGTTATCAGCGCGTACCAGGCCAGGTTGGAACTTCGTGCCAGAGAAAAGCAGAAGCGGCAGGATGAGCTGACAATGCTTCGGGCGCAGATCCAGCCCCATTTCTTCCTGAATGCCATCACCACCGTCAGCAACATGACCTATCAGAACCGAAATGAGGAAATCCGGCAGTACATTGCGGCACTGGCGAAGTTCATGCGGTATATGCTGAATTTGCAGTGTAAGCAGGTGCTGGTAACGGAGGAACTTGCCCACATTGATAACTATCTGAAAATGCAGGCGATTCGCTTCCCAAACAGTGTCTGCGTGGAAACCAGGATGGATCCTGGGGCGGAAAATCTGGAGATTCCCTATCTCCTGCTGTTTACTGTAGTGGAAAATACATTTAAACATGCCATGAATCTCTATTCGACCCTGAAACTACGTATTCGCTGTGAACCTGCGGACGAGCCGGGATTCCACGGCTGGAGGATCAGTGTTCAGGATAACGGGCAAGGATTTTCACAGGAGGCGCTCGCACGTATCCGCTCTACGGCAGTTCCGGAAAATCCAAAAGAACATCTGGGGCTGACAAACGTTCGCAGAACATTGATGCTGACCTATGGCAGGAGCGACCTGCTGCGCCTGTCTAATCTGCCGGAAGGCGGCGCAATGGTTGAAATTTTGATACCCGAAGCAGAGAAAGGAGTATTACAGAGATGAAACTGCTCATGTGTGACGACGATATTTCCACACTGGATGTAATCCAAAACCAGATTGACTGGGCAGAACTCGGGATCTCTCGGATTCTCCGGGCTTATAATGGAAATGCAGCCAAGGAACTGTTGCTGAAAGAGCGGCCGGAGATCATTCTATGCGACATTGGTATGCCTCTGTGCGATGGTATGGAGGTTCTGCGTTTTGTCCGAGAAAAGGGCTTGAATACGCAGTTTGCTTTCATGACTTGCTACGAAAGCTTTGAATATGCCCGGGAAGCCATTCACTACAACGTATCCAACTATCTGACAAAGCCCCTGGATATGAAGGAAGTGAAAACGGCATTGAAGAAAATGACGGAGGCTTCGCAGCGAATTGCGGCGGAAAAATCCTTTCGGGAGGGCACAAATACGCAGCGGATCGCCCTTCGCAAAAGCTTTTTGCGCGCTTTGGGGGACGGCGTATATGGCACGGAGCCAAAGAAGATTGACGCGGCGCTTCGTAGGGAAAAGGTAAAGCTGGATATGTCAACCCTCTGGAGACAGGTCCTCATTACGGCGGATCTGAGCAGTGCCGTACAGGTTGGATGGACCAAGGAGCTGGCAGGATATTCGTTTGCCTATCTGGCGGAGGAGGCAATTGCTGACCGCTTGGATTTCGATTTCAGCCTGGAGGATCATGGAGATCGGTTCATTCGCCTGACCCTGCTGATTCCGGAAAAAAAATACACACAGGATGAGCTGCACCGCCGCTGCCGCCGGTTTGTGCAGATATGCATGACGCATATGGAGGTTAGGCCCGTATGCCTGATTTCCGAGCCGGATAGCCTTTATCGCTTTGCGCAGTCCCATACGCAGCTGCAAGAACTGCTGCGGAAATGCCGTCTGCGTGCGGGCCAGGTCCTGACCGTGGGAGAATTATACAGGGAGAATGCGCAGGATGCCGCATTGCACCTGAATGTGGCGGATGTGCTCCCCAAAATTCAGGCAAGGGACCGCACGGGGTATCAGACGACCATCGAGACATTTCTGAATCAGCTTGCCGCCAGTCGGGGCGGCGTCGAGCGGGATGTGACTATGTTCCACCATGACCTACTGCAATGCTTTTACGCATTGCTGCATGACAACCGTATCCATCCCCATGAGCTGTTCCGGGATGGCAAGCTGTGGGATCTGGACTATTATGCGGAGCGTTCTCTGCCGGATGCTGAGAACTACGCAATGGGTCTTTATGACAGAGCAGTGGCCGCCTTGGATGCCGGATCAGATAATTCCGATGTGATTGGTGTGGTAAAACAGTACATTAGGATGCATTTTCGGGAAAATATTAATCGGGAAGAGCTTGCGAATATTGCTTTTATTACGCCAAATTACCTTTCTAAGAGATTTTGCAGCGAAACCGGTATGAGTCTGCGGGAGTATATAAACCAGCACAGAGTAGAGGAGGCCAAACGGCTGCTTTTGAGCACCTCGAAGACTGTCAGCGAAATTGCCTGTGAGGTCGGATTTGAGAATATTTCCTATTTTTCCACAGTATTTCATAAATTATCGGGGGTCAGTCCTGTTAGCTGGCGGGAAAGCGCGGGAGCGACTCGGAACAATCAGGGGACATAATTATGTGGAAAATTCATGAGTTTTTCCGAACGGAAAAAGAGAAAATGAAATCTCTGACGCCCCGCCAGCGAATCGTCTATCTGTGGGACTACTATAAGCTCACCATTGGCGCGTTCGTTCTGGCTGCGGCGCTGCTGATTTATACGCTGGGCTATCAATTTGGCCGGGGAAAGGTAGATATGTATGCCGTTCTCATAAATGCCGGAGAGGGGGACAGCACCCCTTTCATTCGGGCGTTGGAAGAAAAGAACCTGAGCAGCACGGTCAGTGTTGATGTATCCCTTTCCTACAAGAACGCAGTGGAACTGGTAGAGGAGGATATTTCCACCATCGAGGTGCTTTACGCACTGTTCTCTATGGGGGACATGGACTTGTTTGCGGCGAATCCAGCGGTTTTTGAACGGTATGCGGCTCAGGACGGTTTTGAGAATCTGGAACTTCTGCTTCCGCAGGAGCTGCAGAGGGACCACACGGACGCACTGATCCGCTATACGACAGAGACCGGCCAGGAAAAAGTAGGCGGGATTCTCCTTAAAAACGGATCTCCCCTTCATAGGGCGGGCTATTATGACGAACCTGTGGCAGTTGGCATTGCTGCCCGGTGCGAGCACCTGGATGAGGCCCTTGCTATGATCGAATACCTCCTGGAAAACACCGGAGAATGATAGAGGGCGCGGCTGCGGCAAAAACCGGCAGCCGCTTCCTTGTATTTTTTTAAATCTGGTTTTTACATAATCAGAAAATTCCAAATTGCTATTTGTTGTTTTGCACATTTTAAAAGGCTAACAAAAGAAAATCAAAAGACAAAATGCTGAAAGTGTGGCAAGATATGGATGTCGGCGAAAGAAAGCAGACGCCGGTAAAAAATATGAAGGAGAAAACTTTATGAAAAAGATTCTGTCTCTGCTGCTGGCTATGATTATGGTCTTCAGCCTGGCCGCCTGCTCTGGAAATTCCGGTGGCAGCGCCACCGAAACAAAGTCCAATGATGCTACCACCGTTGCCGCGAAAGAAGGGGAAACGCAATCCGGTGAAGTCTACAAGGTTAAGCTTGGCTTCCCCACCATGCAGGCTATCCCCAACGAGAATGAGGTCGATAAGGTTGAGAACTTTATCAACGCACACCTGCGTGACGACCTGGGCATCACCGATTTTGAACTGGATATCCAGTTCGTATCTTTGTTCGATTACGCAACCAACCTGAACATGGATCTGGCCTCCGGCGCGACATGGGATATTATTTACACCTTGGGTGATCTGCCCACCGGTGTCACCAACGGTTACTTCACGGATCTGACTCCCTACCTGGACAACGAGTTGAAGGGCGCTGTTGATGTGATTAAGGACTGGCTGGCCTGTGGAACCATTGATGGCACCGTCTACGCGATTCCCTGCTATAAGGGCCAGGTTCTGAGCTGGAAGTATATCTATAATGAGGCATACGGTGACGCGTATGACATGAGCAAGGTACACGATCTGGATACTCTGACCGATGCCCTTACCGCAATGAAGGAAAAATACCCGGATGAAACCTTTGAGGTTTTCAACAATCAGTTTATTAACCTGACCAGCTTTGAGGATCACACCTCCGTGGTGGGTACCTACACTGCTACCGTTGGCGAAAGCACCGAGCTGATGAACTACTTTGCCACCGACGCTTTCAAGAGAGGCGTTGAGCTGGCATATCAGCACCGTCAGGCAGGTTTCTCCGACCCTGAGGGTTCCACCAACACCCAGACCCATGACGCACTGGTCATGTCCGGCTCCTCCAAGGGTGTTGTGATGGGCCATGCCTACAGCATCGAGACCATTGACCAGATGTTCACTATGAACAATACCTACGGCGCGACCTTTAAGTCCGTGGAAATTGGCCGCTCCGATATGACTACCAATACCCTGACCTACGGCATCCCCTACACCTCCGGCAATCCCAGCGCCGCAGCCAAGATGATGAATCTGATCTGGACCGACGAGGTTGTCGCAAACGCACTGATTTATGGCCTGGAAGGCGAGAGCTGGGAGTGGAACGCCGATCACACCTCCATCCAGTATCCTGCCGGTTTGGACATCAACACCGTGCCCTATACCGCTCTGTATACCTGCGGCGCTTTCGGCAACCAGTTCCTGCTCTATGGCTTTGACGGTAATACCTCCGAGTCCGATAAGGTTTTCATGAAGGAACTCATCGATACCGCGTGGTATCCCCCTCTGTTCGGCTTCATGCCCTCCAGCGAAAAGGTCAGCACGCAGGTTGCCGCTGTCAGCAACGTTTACAACCAGTACTTTAAGCCTCTTACCTATGGCGATGTGAATCCCGATGAGGTTTTGCCCCAGTTCCTGGCAGAGCTGGAAGCAGCCGGTATCAACGACATCATTGCTGAGTATCAGACCCAGGTTGACGCCTGGCTGACCTCCAAGTAAAGATTCCATTCAAATGGCCGTTGGTCTATGACTGACGGCCATTTTTATCCATCTTTCGCCATAAAACCGCCGCACAAAAAAAGAAAGTCACTGTACTTTTTTGAATGCCCACAGCGGTATTTCCTGCTACAATAACACTATTCCAAAAAGGAGTGAGGAGATATGACTCAGAAAACACAATCCCCATCGGAGTATGACGGCATACTGGCAGCCAAAAAGAAGGCCAGACGGAAGGAAACGTTTCGACGAACACTTCCACTGTATTTGATGATGCTTCCGGGCATTGCTTACCTGATCTGCAACAATTATCTGCCCATGTTTGGCATCCTGCTTGCCTTCAAAAAGGTGAATTTCTCCATCGGCATTTTCAAGAGTCCATGGTGCGCCTTGAAAAACTTCGAATTCCTGTTTGCCACAAAGGATGCAGGCATCATGATTCGCAATACACTGCTGTACAACGTGGTGTGGATTCTGCTGGGCATGGTGATTGCTCTGTTCATCGCCATCTGCATGGCGGAGATATCTAAGAGCAAAGCGGCAAAAGTTATCCAGCCCATTATCTGCTTTCCATCTATGGTTTCTGCGGTCATTCTGTCCTATATCGTATATTCCTTCCTGAGCACAAATTTTGGCTATCTGAACCACACACTGTTCAAGGACAATCCGATCAATTGGTATGCAACCGCAAAATATTGGCCTCTGATTCTGACAATCGTCCACTTCTGGCAGTGCTCCGGACAGAGTTCCATTATTTACATGGCCTCTATCGGCGGTATTGATAAGGGGCTGTATGAGTCAGCAAGGATTGACGGAGCCAGCAAGATGCGGCAGATTTTTTCTATTACTCTGCCGCTGCTGAAGCCTATGATTACGCTGATGCTGCTGATGTCCATCGGCAAGATATTCAATTCCGACTTTGGTATGTTCTATCAGGTGCCGCTGAACTCCGGAATGATCATCAAGACCACGCAGACCATTGATACCTATGTGTACCGGGCGCTGCTGGAAATGAACAACGTGGGTATGTCCTCCGCAGCCAGCGTTTTCCAGGCGGTTCTCGGTTTTATTCTGGTCATGGTTTCCAATACGATTGTCAAGCTGGTCGATGAGGATAGCGCACTGTTCTGATGAGGTGAGAATATGAAAAAAAAGCAAAGAAATGTCAGTCAGATTAAGGACGAGTTGGCTTTCAATCGCTTTTCCACGGTCCTTATGACCCTGCTGGCGGTCTACTGTATTATTCCTTTCTTCCTGATGCTGGCTGTTTCCTTTTCCTCGGAGGCATCTCTGAGCAAGTATGGCTACAGCTTCTTCCCAAAGGAGATTACAACAGCTGCCTATGATTTCCTTTGGGTCAAGCGCTATACCATCGGCCGGTGCTACGCATTGACCATTCTGGTAACGGTGGCCGGTACTTTGGGAAACCTGGTTCTTACCAGCTTGTTTGCGTATCCTTTAAGCCGGAAGGATTTCAAAGCGAGAAATTGTTTTGCGTTTTTCGCTTTTTTCACGGTAATGTTCAATGGAGGCTTGACCGCAACCTACATTGTCTGGACGCAGTTCTTTCATATCAAGGATACCATTTGGGCATATATTCTTCCCGGATCTTTACTAAGTGCCATGAATATCCTGATGGTGCGCAATTATTTCTCCGCCAACATTCCCTATGAAATCGTTGAGGCTGCCCGAATTGACGGCGCAAATGATATGCGGATCTATACACGGATTATGGTTCCGCTGTCAAAGCCTGTTATGACCACAGTCGGCCTGTTTGCCGCCATTGGTTATTGGAACAACTGGACAAACGGTATGTACTATATCAACGATACCAAGCTTTTTACCATTCAGGTTTATCTGAAGAAACTTATGGATAGCATTGCTTTCCTCAAGTCCAGTTCCGCCGCTGCGGAAGGTGCGGCTCTGGCATACAAAGCGCTGCCTACAGAAAGTGCCAGAATGGCAATCGCGATTATAGCGATTCTGCCGATTTTGATGGTTTATCCATTTATCCAGAAGGAGCTTGTGAAGGGTATGGTCGTCGGCGGCGTGAAGGGCTGATGATTCGATTGCTTTGATTTAAGGGCTGTGAAAAGCCATGTCGCTCAACGTCTACAGCGAGGAGACCATGGATTTCCACAGCCCCACTTTTTAAATAAAGGAGTCATTTATTATGCTGAAATTGGCACCAATTTTTCAGGATTATGCCGTGCTGCAGCGTGGAGAGAAAATCTGTGTGTGGGGTCAGTGTGATCCCGGCGCGGAGGTTTCAGTGCGCCTTGGCCAGCTGTACGCGGTATCGCGCGGAGATGCCCGAGGGTGCTGGAGCGTGCGTTTATCGACGGGGGATACCGCTAGAGGCTTGAAACTGATGGCACAATCCGGGTCGGAAACCGTGACTTGCGAGAATGTATGCCTTGGTGAGGTGTGGCTTGCCGGCGGTCAGTCCAATATGGAGTTCCTTATGAAGTATGACGCTCGGCGGCAGCAGGCCTACGAACTCCCGCCGAACATGGATCTGCGCTATTACTGTTGCCCAAAGGTATCCTATGAACAGGAGCCGGAGGACAAAAATCTGGAAAACCAGGGCTTCTGGCGTATTGCGGACAGGGAAAATCTGCCCTGGTTCAGCGCTGTAGGCTATTACTTCCAGCGTGAACTGTCACAGGGGCTTGACGGTGTGCCGGTTGGCGTGATAGACTGCACTTGGGGCGGGACTTCCGCCAGTTGCTGGATGGATGACCAATACCTTACCGGCGACCTGGATACCTATTTGGCACTCCGTCGAGAGACAGAGAAGTTGGACTTGCCCCGGGAATTGGAAACATACCGACAGGTAAACCGTCAACGCAACACACCTGAGGCGCTGGCCGCCATGGACCGTATGATGGAAACGCCTATAGAAGTACCTTCCGGCTTTGTGCCATCGCCTGAGGAGATTGAACAGTTCCGGCGCACCAAATACGCACCTTTTTCGCCGTTTTCCGCAGCCACGCTGTATCATACCATGTTGGAGCCGGTGATTCCCTATACGGTAAAGGGTTTTCTATGGTATCAGGGCGAGGAGGACACCAACTACCCGCATTTGCATCGAGAGCTTCTGAAGCAGATGATTCGTTGCTGGCGGGATGCCTGGCAGCGGCAGCTGCCATTCCTGCTGGTACAGCTGCCGACCTACAAGAATCCGGGTGGCTGGAATCCTTTGGATTATGTACCCATTCGACAGGCCCAGGAGGAAGCAATCCGCGGAACGGATTGCGCCTGGCTCGTATGCACCTTGGATGTGGGAATGCCCTATGAAATTCATCCGAAGCAGAAGCAGCCGGTGGGGCAGCGGCTTGCCTATCAGGCACTGCATCATGTATATGGACAGGAACTGGCAAGCGATCCACCGCAGGTTTGGCACGTTGAGAAAAGAGACGGAGAACTGCGAATCCGCTTTTCCGACTGCGCTGGAGGATTGAGGCTGCGGCACGGCAATACGCCGATCCGGTTGACGGTCAACGGAGAGACGAGAATTTGGACCTGCACCGCGGAACAGGATACACTGACAATACATATTCCGGGACTTCGAGTAACGGACCGTGTTCGCTTGGAATACGCAGTGGTTGACTATTGCGAGCCAACGCTGTTCAACAGCGTTGGCCATCCGGCATTGCCGTTTACGGTAGTCGTATGATTCTTGCTTTTTAGATAAAGAGGTTTCTTATGGTTTTTTTCAGCTACGAAGGCGGTTTTATGCGAGCCTTGACCCGAATTGCCAACATGATGATTGTGAGCTTTTTCTTTTTGCTGGGATGTGTTCCGGTTGTCACGATTTTGCCATCCTGTGCGGCGGTCTACCACACTACTGTCAAGGTCCTGCGAGGCAGCGGGAGCGGCGTGATCCGAGACTTTTTTACCGCGTGGAAAAACAATTTGCGTCAGGGAATTCCGTTGACGCTTCTTGCGCTGATGTCCGGGGGAATTCTGGTATTCTGCCTGCGTTTTGGCTATCAAAATGCCGCCCATAGCTGGGTATTGGCCTATTTTGTCATTGGCTGCCTGATGGCACTTATGTGGGGCTTTGTCATCTTGTGGGTGGGACCAGTTTTATCCCGTTTCCGAGGCAGTCTGGGGACCATGCTGCGGCTGGCACTGTATTTTGCAATGTCACATCCGGTGGCGGATGTTATCCTGCTGTCGCTTCTGACAATTGTCATTGTATTGATGGACTTTAATCCCCTCCTGACACTGATTCTGCCGGCAGTTTTCGTGGATTTGGCGGCAGGACCTATGGAAAAAGCGTTTGCGGCGTTCCAAAAGTCCCGGGATTTGACAACGGACGAGGAGCCTCTGAATGAAGACGAACTGCCGCAGGCGCGGGAGCTGACCGCTTTAGAGCAGGCAAGAGCTTTGGAGGAAAACTGAGGAGGCGCATTATGGCGGAGCTGGAACTAGAGAATCTCCTGATGATCTATCCATTTACGAAGCCCGGGAGGCTGCTGATGCGAAGAAAGGCCCGGGAGAGTCTGGAACGGGAGCGTCAGAGTCCCTATACTACCGATGAGGGGGTTATCGCACTGCAAAAATTCTCATTGTGTGTGGAACATGGGGAATTTTTCGTGATTCTTGGCCCCTCTGGCTGCGGAAAATCCACACTGCTTCGGATGATTGCCGGCCTGGAAAGTCCTGTGGCGGGGGAGATTCGGATAGATGGACAGAAAGTGAATACATTGCCTCCGGAGCAGCGGGATATTGCCATGGTGTTCCAGAATTATTCCCTGTATCCGCATCTGAATGTCTATGACAACCTGGCCTTTACGCTGAAAAATCAACGGGTTCCCAGAGATGAGCTGGACAGGCGCGTGCGGGAGACGGCCGGGACGTTATACCTGACCAAGCTGCTGGACCGGCGGCCAAAGGAATTATCCGGTGGCCAGCAGCAGCGGGTCGCCATAGGGCGTGCAGTTATCCGCCGCCCAAAGCTCTTCCTGATGGATGAACCTTTTTCCAACCTGGATCCTACACTTCGAGTTCAGATGCGGCAAGTTATCCGGCATCTTCACAAAACGCTGGGCACTACATTTATCTATGTGACGCATGACCAGAGAGAAGCTTTGGCGCTTGGCAGCCGAATTGCCATTATGAAGGACGGGATGCTTCGCCAGGTGGGAACACCTTCCCAAATCTTTAATGCGCCTGTAGACCGCTTTGTTGCGGAATTTGTGGGGGAGCCCAAAATGAACATCCTGGAGGATATTCCGGTCCAGACCGGCGATGGACGCCGTTTTTTACATCTCCTGAATAAGGATTACTCTGTCCCATCTTCCGCGCCGGATAGGCTCAACGTCGGATTTCGGCCGGTGCATTTGACGCGGTGCTCCGGGGGTTTCCCAGCCCGTGTGGTTCAGGCGTTCCAGACAGATGGCGAAATCCTTCTGACGCTGGATTCGCCCTGTGGTATGTTACAGGCGGTCCTTCCGCCGGATGGACCGCTACCGGTGAAGGGCGAGGAATTGTGCTTCTCTCTAGACAATCGATATCTTCACTTTTTTGATCCGAATTCAGGCCGAACTCTGTGTAAATAGCAAAGAAGCTCCCCAGCTGGGGGGCTTCTTTGCTGTATGTGATATTTTTAACAATCAGAATCCACAAATTTTACACCGTATTGCGCAAAGTGCATCAAAATCAAAAGGCCAGTTTTCTTTTTTGATGGAGAAATACCAAAACCTTCAATAAAATAGATTTTACAGAGAACAAAAGCACTATATCGACAAATTGGAGGATCTTTCGTTATGGAAAAACTGAAAATCGGGTTCATCGGCTGCGGGGGTATTGCCATGGATAAACATCTTCCTGGCATGGCTACCCAGAGAGAACGGGTGGATATGTACGCTTTTTGCGACATTATCCCGGAGCGGGCGGAGGAGGCACGCAGGAAATACGGATGTCCCGGAGCAAAGGTGTTTACGGACTATCGGGAACTGTTGGCTTGCCCGGAAATTGACGCGGTCCATGTGCTGACCCCCAATGTCAAACACTGTGAGATATCCTGTGCTGCGATGGAGGCGGGGAAGCATGTTATTTGCGAGAAGCCAATGGCAGCCACGTATGCCGATGCGCTGAAAATGTATGAGACCCATCTGCGTACCGGAAAATTGTTGACCATTGGCTATCAATACCGGCATATGGATAACCACAAGGCAATGAAGGCATATGTTGATACGGGCACTCTGGGCGAAATTTACTATGCTGAGGCAACGGCGTGGCGTCGCCGGGGAATCCCTACCTGGGGCGTTTTCACCAACAAGGCGGAGCAGGGGGGCGGCCCTTTGATTGACATGGCCACCCATGCTCTGGATCTGACACTCTGGATGATGAACAACTATGAGGTTGCCAGTGTTACAGGCGCTAGCTTTGCAAAAATCGGCCCGGTTGCTACGCAGGATGAGATGGCTAACGACTTCGGCCCGTGGGACCCCTCTAAGTATGAACTGGAGGATTCTGCATTTGGCTTCGTGCGTATGAAGAATGGCGCACTCATTAATATCCGCTGTTCCTGGGCAATGAACCTGACACCTCATGAGGGCATGGTCCGTCTTTGCGGAACGAAGGGTGGTATCGATACGTTCGATGGGGTCGTGGCAAACCATGTCATTGCAGGGCGTCAGGTGGACAGCCGCATCGCAACGCGCGGGTTCCGGCCCCCTATGCCTGGTCTTATTGACCGCAATCCCATGGAGATGCCCCAGGATGCGGAGGCGAGAATCTGGGTTGACGCGCTTTACGGCAAGGGAGAACTGTTTGTCACGCCGGAACAGGCATTGACTGTTACGAAGATCCTAGATGCCATTTATACCTCTGCCCAGACCGGAAAAACCATCTATTTTGACTGAGGATGCTTCCAATGGATATGCAATTGAAAAAACTTCACGACTGGGCAGAGAATAATGCGCGGGAGTGTATTTTCCCCTTCTGGTGCAGTGATTTTATCCGGGATCCGGTAAATGGCGGCTTTTACGGCCGGGTCACGCTGGATATGCAGGTCGATCATACGGAGCCTCGGGGACTGACGCTGGCGGGCCGCATGGTTTATGCCTTTTCCACTGCCTACCGAATTTTCGGCGAGCAGAAATATGCCGAGGCTGCGGATTATGCCTATGCGGATCTTGTGAAGAGATTTTATGACCCGGAGTTCGGCGGCGCCTATACTTCGGTATCCGCCGAGGGACAGACATTGGCGGATAATAAACCGATTTACTGTGAGGCCTTTTGGGTAATGGGCTGCGCGGCCTACGGTAGGGCCAGAAATGACGGAAGAGCCATTGACCTGGCTATGGAATGTGCCAGAAAGCTGGAAAATTGTGGGAAATGGGCGCCCGCCAGCTACTATAACAACATGAACCGGGACTGGACACCCGCCGAAGGGATGGGGTTCGGAAAGGGCGGCGGTTTTGAAATACCGGAGGGTGCTGTCATGTTCCCCCATCATTTATGCCAGGCCTATGTGCAGCTCTATCGTGCGCGGCCAGATGAAATGATCCGGAAGAGTCTGCGTGAAATGCTGGACTTTATTCTGACGAGACTTTTTGACCCGGAGCACTGCTGCTTCAAAACAATTGTAGCGGCGGACGGAAGCCGGGTGGGAATGCATCAGAGCTTTGGACACGACTGCGAGATCTCCTATCTTGCCATGACTGTTGCGCAATTGGTGGGCACGGAGGACGAAAAGCGCAGAATGAAGGAACTGGTTACAAAGGTCCTGTACCGTATCCTAGAAGCGGATTTTGATGCCTACGGTAGTCTCTGCAACGGCGGCGATCTGACGAGCGGGGAGCGAGAAGCTTCACATGTCTGGTGGGCCCAGGCCGAAGCGGTTACGGCAATGCTTTGCGGCTATCAACTGACCGGGGATAGGAAATTTCTGGATGCCTGTATGGTCCAGGTGGAATTCATTGAGGCTTATTTCGTAGACCGGGAGCACGGCGATTGGTACAGCAATATTCTTGTGGACGAAACCGGCGGGCACATTGTAGATGGCATGCACGGATTCGACAAGCTGAACGGCGGCAAATGTCCTTTCCACAACTCCCAGATGTGCTTTGAGGTCATGCACCGCACAGCCCAAATGATGGAGGATGAAGAATATGGATGACGTTTATTTGATTACTGCCTCTTTTGTTGGAAAGATCAGGGAAGATTTTGACGGATATATTCGAATGGCGGAGAAAGCCGGTTATCAGGGTCTGGAACTGTTTGACTGTGCTTACGGAGGCTACGGCCCCAGAGAATTGCGAGCCTTTCTGGCGGATCATGGTTTAAGTGTTATCAGTGCGCATGTTGACCTTGAGGATACGGAAAGCCAATTGACATATCTTCCGGAGACCGGCTGCCGCTATATTGTCTGCCCGGGACTTCCGGTAACATCCAGAGATGAGGCGTACCGGGCAGCGGAGAAGCTGAATGAGCTTGGACGAGCGGCGAAGACGGTTGGGTTAAAGTACGGCTATCATAACCATAATAACGATTTTGACCGTTATGGGGATGAGACTGTTATTGATATTTTCTTGAGGAATACGGACCCGGATCTGGTCACATTCGAGTTAGACGCAGCATGGGCATGGCGGGCCGGTGTTAATGCCGCAGACTTTGTACGTGCCCATGCGGGAAGGTTTGAGCTGATCCATGTGAAGGAGACCGCCAGGGTATATGGGCCAGAGGACGACCTGCGTTCGCTCTTCAAGAATGTGCGGCGCGGCCCGGATGGGCGGCCACAGTTCACACCGGAACAAAGAGCAATCTTTGAAGAGCATCAAAAGATCAATTGCCGTCTGGGCGATGGTATTATTAACATGCCGGAATTAAAAAGGGCAGCGGACGCCCAGGGCGTGCGGGCATACATTGTGGAACGGGAATATGCCTATACCGGCGACCCATATACCACCATCTTGGAAGACCGCCAATATCTGGCGAAGCTATGACGGAAAAGGAGCCTGGGCTATGAGAATGTATTTGAACGGACAGTGGGTGGACGCATCTGATGGGGGCTTGCTGGAAGTTGTCAATCCGGCATTGGGACAGGTGGTGGATACCGTTCCCAATGCAACCCGAGAAGATCTCAACAGAGCGCTTGACCTGGCGGTAGAGGGACAAAAAATCTGGAATGCGGTGCCTCTGCACGAAAAACTGGCCATTCTGGAACGTTATGCCTGCATGGTAACGGAGCAGGTAGACAGTATTGCCAGAATTATGTGCGAGGAGGGCGGAAAGCCTATCGGCCAATGCCGTACGGAGGTCTATGCCAATGCCGCTATCTTCAGAATCTATTGCTCCGCCGCCAATACCTTTTACGGGAAAACGTTGCCCATGAATGCGGAACCGAGATCGCAGGGAGACTTGGCATTTACAATTCATGAACCACTCGGTGTGTTCGCCAACATTGTTCCATTTAACTATCCCGTAGAACTGGCAGCCCATAAGCTAGCGCCAATGCTGGTTACCGGAAATGCCGTTGTGCTGCTTCCATCTTCAAAAACACCCAGAAGCGCACTGATGATTACAGAACTTCTGGTGAAAGCGGGAGTTCCCGCGGCGGCTGTTTCTTGCCTGACGGGAGAGGGCCGTAGGATTGGGGCATGGGCAGTGAAAGACAAGCGGGTCGCAGCCGTCAGCTTTACCGGAAGCACGGCAGTGGGCATTGGTATTGCCGAAACCTGCGCGAAGGATCTGCGGCGGGTTTCTCTGGAACTCGGCGGGAATGATCCGATGATTATTTATGACGACTGCGATTTTGAGAAGGCGCTGGAGGAGGCGGTTTCCAGCCGGATTGGAAACGCGGGGCAAACCTGCTGTGCCAGTAAACGCTTCCTTGTTCAGAGGGGCATTTATGACCGATTTGCCATGGCATTAAAGAATCGTCTGGAGCAGCTGAAAATAGGCGATCCTGCCGATCCCTCTGTAGAGCTTGGACCCGTTATCCGCAAGGAGGAGGCCGCTGTCGTGACCGCTCAAATTCAGAAAACGCTTGATCAGGGAGGCACTTTGGTCTGCGGCGGCAATAGGACAGGTGCATTTGTCGCTCCAACGGTTATCCTTACACCAAAAACCGCAGATATTGCCAAGGATATGGAAGTTTTTGGACCGGTATTTCCTCTGATCCCCTTTGAAACGGAGCAGGAGGCTGTTGAGATTGCCAATCAGACTTGTTATGGCCTGTCCAGCGGTGTCATGACTGCGGATATGGGTAAGGCTGTACGCACGGCAATGCAACTTCAGACAGGAGCGTGTATTTTGGGAGGGTCAGGAAACTATCGGTTGGCGCACCAGCCTTTTGGCGGCTATAAGCTTTCCGGCCTCGGACGGGAAGGCGCCGTATCTACACTGGAGGAAATGACGCAGCAGAAAACCATTTCTCTGAAAGGAATTTTGAACGGAGGTTTATGATATGAAGAACGGCAAATTGCAAATCGGTATTATCGGGTGCGGCGGCATCGCCAACGGCAAGCATCTGCCAGCGCTGAGCAAACTTCCTCAGCTGTGTGATTTGGCGGCGTTCTGTGATATTATCCCGGAACGTGCCGAAAAGGCAAAGGCGGCGTATGGAATGCCCAACGCAAAAACCTATTCGGATTACCGAGAGTTGCTGAAGGATGAGACAATAGATGTCGTCCATGTTTTGACACCCAATGTGCTTCATTGCCCAATCACAGTGGCCGCTTTTGCAGCGGGGAAAAATGTCATGTGTGAAAAGCCTATGGCCAGCAGTTCTGCCGATGCGCAGGCTATGCTGGATGCGTGGCGGCAGAGCGGTAAGAAATTCACCATCGGTTATCAGAATCGGTTCCGTCCGGAGGTGCAGGCCCTATACAAGGCATGCCGGAAGGGAGAACTGGGCGAAATCTATTACGCAAAAGCTCTGGCGACCCGGCGAAGAGCCGTACCAACCTGGGGCGTATTCCCCAATAAAGCTTTGCAGGGCGGTGGCCCTCTGATCGACATTGGCACACATGCACTGGATATGACTTTATGGATGATGGATAACTATGCGCCGCAGAGCGTTAAGGGCTCTGTGTTTTACAAGCTGGGACATTTACCACAGGCGACTGAGGGGAACGCGTTCGGGCCATGGGACCCTGAAACCTATGAGGTGGAGGATTCCGCATTCGGTATGATTCGAATGGCGGATGGCTCCACGATCAACCTGGAGGCTTCCTGGGCGCTGAATTATCTGGACTCCAGGGAGGCATCTACCACACTGTGTGGCACCCTCGCTGGCGCAGAGATACGTTCCGGCATGAGCTATGAAAAGGATACGTTAATTTACAACCGTGGCAACAATGGTATCCTTACGGAGGAGCACATGGTCGGCGGCGGTGGGGTGGCCTTCTTTGAGGGTGCTTCCGGAGATCCAGGCTATGAAGAGGCCAAGCAGTGGCTTCTGGCCATTCTGAATGACACGGAACCGCTGGTAAAGCCGGAGCAGGCATTTACTGTGACGTGGATTCTGGAAGCTATCTATCAGTCCGGTGAAACCGGTCGCGAGGTCATTCTGGATCATGAGGAGGCAGCAAGATGAAGCTTGGCTTTATAACATCCATCCTCGACGGCTGGTCTTATGAGGAAATGATGGATGTCGCCGCGGATATGGGCTTCTCCTGCGTAGAAGTTGCCTGCTGGCCAGCCGGAAAGGCAGAGCGGCGGTATGCGGGAGTCAGCCATATTGACGTTGACCGGGTTCTGTGTGACGATGTCTATTGTGGACATATTTTGGATTACAGCGCTAAGAAGGGTGTGGAGATTTCCGCACTCGCATACTATCCCAACACATTGGACGGAAATCTGGAGCGGCGGGAGGCGAATATTGCCCATCTGAAAAAAGTAATCCGCGCCAGTGAAAAGCTGAATGTTCATCTGGTTACGACCTTTATCGGTCGTGATCAGAACAAAACGCAGGAGGAAAACCTGAAACTGGTGGAGCAGGTCTGGCCGGATATTATTCAACTGGCAGAGGAATGTGGGACAAGAATTGCCATTGAAAACTGCCCTATGCTTTTCGGACCGGACCAGTGGCCCGGCGGACAGAATCTGATGTGTACCCCTGCTATGTGGAAAGAGGTTTTTAATCGGCTTCCCAGTGATTATCTGGGGCTGAATTATGACCCGTCTCATTTCGTCTGGCAGATGATGGACTACATTGCTCCCTTGTATGACTTCCGTGATAAAATCTTCCATGTCCATTTCAAGGACATCAAGCTGCTGCAGAACCGCCTGAATCAGGTGGGGATTCTGGCCTATCCTCTGGACTATATGAGCCCAAAGATTCCTGGGCTTGGGGATGTGGATTGGGGACGCTATGTTTCCGCACTGACGGATATCGGGTATGACGGATTTGCCTGTATTGAGGTGGAAGATCGGGCCTTTGAGGGCAGCCGTCAAAAGGTGCTGAATTCACTGGCTCTGAGCAAGCAATATATGCGTCAGTTTGTTATCTGATGGGGGAAAATATTTTGTACGAGAAGAATTATGATGTGCTTGCTCAGATTGTGGCCGAGAAGAGCGTTATTCGTCATGTGTCCAAGCATCGTAAACCGGACGGAAGTTTTGACCTGGAGGGAAACAAAAAAATCTGGAACGATGCCATCGCACGATTCCGGCAGATTCCACTCTGGGCAAAGGGAGCCCCCGGTTTTGACGACAGGGATCCTCTGCAGACGCAGCCGTCTATGATTTTTATCCCTGCTCAGGGCGTTTCAGAAAAACGTGGGACCATTGTTGTCGCCCATGGCGGTGGCTTTGAAAGCCGAACCGGCTGTGAGGGAATGCATGTGGCAAAATATTTTGCGGATGCGGGATTTAACTGTGCTATTCTAACCTATCGCCTGGCGCCTTATAGCCGCTTTGACGCAATTAATGATATGCAGCGTTGCATCCGGCTGCTGCGTCAGAACAGTGCGGAATTGGGGATTACACAGAGAGTGGCTGTGATGGGCTTCTCCGCCGGCGGTATGCTCAGTGCTAACTGTGCGACACTCTACGATTTTGGGGACGCTGACGCAAAAGACCCGATAGACCGGCAGTCATGTCGCCCGGATGCAGCGGTGTTAGGTTATGGCGCCTTTGCGGTGGTTGCTTATCCTGGCGGTTTCTTTATGAATCCCTTTGGGGATCCAGAGGAGACTCTGACAGGGATGGGAGGAGTCCAGATTACCCGCCGTCAACGACTGCTGTTAGCGCCCGAGGCAAATATTACCTGTGATACGCCCCCATTCTTCATCTGGCAAACCAACAGTGATGACCCGCGCAATGCGTTTGCGACAGGCTATGCGCTGACAATGGCGGGGGTGCCCTTTGAAATGCACTGCTTCCCGGAAGGGGTGCACGGCTTGGCACTGGCAGACGGAGAAAATGATCTCGCCATGAATATCCCACATATAGGCCATTGGGCCCAGCTTTGTGCCGAGTGGCTGGAAGAACAGAATATCTGATAAAAACAAATGCTTTGTAGGCTTTTGCCCACAGAGCATTTGTTTTTGCAATATCAACCTTTTAGGTCCGGATCGTAGCCGTTGAACAGATCCCGAAGAAATACGTCCGCATGCGTGACCCAAAGGTCAAAGTTGTAGTCCCCTTTTCCGTCGATGATTTTCCAGCCGGCATAGCCGTGGGGATGGCCTGCAAAGGTGTGAATTTCGACGGGGACATCCTGCGCCCACAACTTGGGGAGCAGGCCTTGCAAATTGGCAATACAGCCGAAGTCTTTCCTGCCAATAGCAAAGAATGTGGGCGGGTAGGGGAAAGCATCACGACTCAAAACGGTGCCAAGATGGCGTGCTCCGTAGATGCACAGATATGCGTTTTCCGCACCGTAATAGCTGTCGTATTCGTCCGGAACATAGTCAGGAAAATATTGCTTCACGGTTTGATGGTCAGAGAAAAACTCAATGCAGGCATCTCCCGTAACGCCGCCGTTGGAGAAACCGGCATAGACAAGTTTATCGGGGTCAAGGCCGTATTTTGAGGCGTTTCCCCGCAGCAGCTGGAAGCAACGGGCTGCATCTACAGCGGATTCAAGCCGACTCCATGGCCCCATATTAGGACGGCATTGCAGAATAAAACATGCGTACCCCAGAGCATTGAATTCCAGACCAATCTCGTAGCACTCATTGATGGTTCCTGCACCATGGGTTCCTCCGGCTACCAGAACAATACCAGCCAGCGGCTTTTTTTCGGATGATAGCGGCATCTCCAGATAATAGGGTTGAAAATCCGGCTCGTGGTCATATAAATGGCCTGGATTATCGGTATAGACAGTCTGGACTGGCATATTGCCGGCTTTCCATAGATATATGCGCTCGGGAGCATTGGGAAGCAGATGGATGGCATCGCACTTGGCTGCGAATTCCCGCTTCAGGCGGCTTTTTTCTTCTGGAATGTTGGTTTCCTTGAATTTCTGCTGAAATTGAAACAGCTCGATAAGCTCATTTACGGGATAGCGAGTCGGATCCTCATACAGAGGAATTGCTTTGTTAATTTCCGGGCCAAACTCCAGACGAAACGCTGCATTTGCCCTGCGCATGGCCTCATATTTTTTCACAATAGAATCTTCCATTTGACTTTGCTCCTTTTCTACTTTTTCTTGTATATTAATGCGTACTGAACAACGCAAAACGCCTTGAACGTCAAGACGTACAGGCATTTTTTGCGTTGTTCTGGTGCAAGGGTTTTGCGCTAAAAAGTGCAAAAC
>OIZO01000149.1_pt1 | contig 56931 bp, 60 predicted proteins | sample 1588551 | NCBI WGS metagenome assembly OIZO01 (sample SAMN03283271) | human gut metagenome | biome: human-associated habitat; material: feces | host: Homo sapiens | place: Peru | collected 2012
AACCGTACTGTTTCCGCCGCCAAGCGCCGGAACCATTGTTACTACCATTGCAAGCACTAGCAGAAAACACAGTACTCTGCTTGCAATGCTTTGCCTCTTTTGAAAGCTTTTCGTTAACTTTCTCATTCTTCCTTCTCCTTTTTCTCCCCTACTTACATGTGATTCTATAACAATCCCCCTCTTCACATGTTTTCGTTTTTTTTCGCATTTCTATTGTATTCTAAAATATTGTATTATTCTATACGTAATAAATCCCGAAATCTCGTCCAAATTTTTGTGAATTTTAACCAATTAAAGTATAAAAATGCTCATTTTCTTATTTTGAACATAAAAAAAGAATCCGGCATCGCACTAAAAAATGCGAATAACCGGACTGTTAATGATTATATGTTTTTATTTTTCTCAACTTGACTTTTAGATGTCTCGTTGCTATTATAATAGTAAAGGTGCTACCGATAGACGGTTAGCCCGGCTTACGTTATATGAAAAATAACCGTATCCTGGCGGGGGCGGTTATTTTTTTTTGCCATGGTTATCTTTCCCTATCAGGTAAAATAATCCGGCAACGCTTATCAATAAACTCGTGAACTGGATCAGTTCCGTCAGTGTTATCATTAGCATCCCCTCCATTCATGAATTTCTTCTTGCGAAGATTTCTATGTAATCAGAGGGTTCAGTCCCTCTGTTGAGGGCTAACCGCCTACCGTTCTCTCGTAGCACCTACAATCATTATATCAAACCAATAAAATCAGTGCAATTTATTAAATTTTTAAAGGAATGCTTTTAATAAGCAAAATTCTGTACCCAGTAATAAGTGTATCCATCATAATAGCAAGAAACAGAGATTTTTGTGTAACTTGCATTTAAAATATTGGCACGGTGTCCATCACTTCGCATCCATCCATCCATTGCCATTTCCGGAGATATTGCACCTTTTGCAATATTCTCTCCTACGTTCATTTTTCCACCTACAGAATTATGGCTAAAATCCGTAGTGATTTCCATTGCCCTCCGATCAGAGTATGACGCCATACTGCTATCCCATGTTAAAGCAGCCACACCATTATTTGCTCTTTCCTGATTGACCATTGCAAATACCTGCTGGGCATAATCACTATTGTAACATGCATTTGCATTTGATGTATTTCCCTGATACTCACCTGTACCATCCCATTCTCCACACATATATGCATTGTATGCAGCCATATTATTTAATTCTAAATAATCTAACCATTTGTCAAATTCATCTGCTGTCATTCCATTTGGAAACGGTGTAGAGTTATCTGTAGAGTTTCCAGTATCCTTATTTTCTGCAACTTGAGGTGTTTGTTCAGATGCTTTCGTATTTTCTTTCTTCTTTTCATCAGAAGTGTCCGCTATCTGCATAATCAGCCCTGTCTTTTCCAACAATGCCTCTGCATCCAAACCAGTGTATGTAACCGTCACTTCATAATCTGCCTTGTTTTCGTTTCCAGCCTGATCCAGCACTGTGCAGTGTACATTTAATACTTCAACCGGGTTTTCTTTCTGCAGATTAAAAGATTTCTGCTCAAATTCGTAGCTGATCGCATTGTCTCCGCAAAATGCATCACTGGCTGCCGCCCACTCCGCATTTGAAAAATCCGGAAGCTCATGCAGCATGTCCGCAATCTTTTCCGCATCATCCGTGTTGATGTCGTCAATACTGATCCCGGATGCATCCACATCCAGATCGATCACATTCTGTGCCAGCTCCGGAGCTGTGCCATCCACGTAAACGTTTAATGTTATATCTGTAAAATTGCCTTCACTATCTTTTACCTGGGCTGTCACTTCATAGCAGCCTTCTTCATCCAACTGAACACTTTCTTGATAGTCTGCTTCATCATACGAATCAGTAGTATCTACCGCCGCTTTTTCCTGCAGCATATCATCATAATCACAGACTACAAGATCATCCTTCTGCTCACAAGATACAATCCCGCTGGAAGTTTCCGATGCATCTTTGATCTCCGTTACCAGATCATCCACGGTCAGCGTTCCCGGCTGCATGTAGATATAATCTTTTGCTTCACATTGCGGTGAAGTAGTGTCCTTCACTTCTACCGTAAATGGATAATTTTTTCCATCATATGCAATGGCAGCATTGTACGAGCCAACTTTTGTTTCATCTATTGCGGACAGATCAAGGCTTGCGCCTTTTAAGATTTTCTCATCCGGATTCTGTAAATAATCTGCAACATTTTCAGACAGCTCATCGCCAAGCTCCAGTGTCACCGTGCTCTGTGCCAGTTCCACCTTAGAACATCCGGCAATGCCAGCTACGCTTAAAAAAGTCATTCCTAAAAGTACGAATTGTTTATTTTTATAACTTGTGTTCTTCATTTTGTGACCTCCAAATGTATTTTTCTTATCCACACTATACTATAAATATAATATAACGTCAAGAACATTTGTTCTATTCTGGTCACATATCCTCCTTTCATGTTAGTCAATGAAGTTCCAAAAATCATACTTTTCAAAAGTCGTGTTTTTGAGGATAAAATGACCTGAAAATTAAAAAAAATCTGCGATTGCGACACAGATTTGACGTTTTTTTCATGTTTTTTTGTTTGCCAAAAAGTATAGTTTTCGACACAATTTTACTACAAAGGGAATTTTACCATAAATTTCCATGCTTGACAATAATTGAAATGTAATCGCCCCCCTCTAATTTTCTTTTTATTGAATTTTTCCCTTGGATTTTCATTGTCTTGCTGTTGTCATTTACTTTGGAATTTCAGCATATGGATTGATAAGTTATTTCGTTTATCAGGATTACTGGTATCTATTAATTCTGGCATTTATGCCAGTTTAGATATTGGCGGAACGCTATGCGTTTCGGCTTCCTTATTGTGTGGATGGATGAGTGTTTTCGTGTGTCAAGGTGACATGGATCAATTAAAAAGAGATTGTTTGCAGAGTAGTTGATTCCCAAACAAGATATAGTTGATAAAAAGAAAGAATTGTATTTAGAAAGGATTTATTAGCCGTTTTAAATATTGTGTCTTTGCCCTATTTATGGGGCTTTGAGGCACTTTGTGGATAGTTTAAAAATTGAATAGGAGATCTCATTTATTACTGTAAAATTTGAATAAATTTATATAAGCCGTTTAAAACTTGAATATCCTTATCAAAAATTGAAATGATATTTGAATACTTTTTTTCTAAACTGTCGTGAAACTTGAATACTTTTCTCCAGTAAAAAAAGAAAAAGCAGCTCCCGGTGTCTTTTTCACCGAAAACTGCCTTTTGGATGGATGATCTGGCTCTCCAGATGCTATTTATGATACCACGAAGAGACCTATGGCTCTCATAGGTCTGTCATAATCCCTGTTCAGTTGTATATGCCTACGCATTGGCAAGCTCCTCTATCACGATCTTATGTACCAGTGCAGGATTTAAATACCGCTTCCACTTGTACTTGTTATGTATGCTCGCATTGATCCGTGCCAGGCTTTCCCTGATTATGGCACTTAGATCAAATTCTAGGTTCTTAATGATGTCCTTGTGGTGCTGCTTTAGGATGGTACAGATTTCTTCCTCTTTCTGCCTGTTCTCGTCCTTGATCCGGTTTCTCCTGCAGGAGATCGTAACCGTGTGGTTTCTGAGTTCATCGTTTTCAGAATCCCTGCCCGGCAGAGCCTCGTATGCGCCCTTTTTAAAGGTTATAAAGTACTTACGGCCTTTCTCTAGGTATACGTCCATAAAAGGCTCTAAATCGCCCAAATATTCCCTCACAGTACGTCTGGACACATTAAGCAGTCCTACAAATTTTGCAATCAGGTTTTCTTTTGTGATCTGGTACGCACTGCTTCCGGACCGGCTCCTGCTGATCAGCCATTCACGCATGAGCCATAATGCCATAAGCTTTGCGCCGCCTTTAAGTTGTTTAAACTCATCTGACCGCACCATACCACAATGCAGCGATACATAACCCCGCCCAAAGTTTTCCGTACCACAAAAAGAGTTATTGATGACCTGAATATCCCAGTCAAAATAACTACGCTTTTCGCACGCTATGATTCCCTTACGTTCAAGGGAATGCAGACAATCATAAAATCCCTGATATGAAAGTCCGACGTTTTCACAAATATCTCTGTAATACACGCCCCGGATATGCCCGAACTCGTCTTGAAAACGGGCAATGTAGAGCATCATATCTATCTCATGATTTGACAGATCAGCTCCGAGCATTTTCTCCAGGACTTCAACACTAAGTTTCTGCATCTGTGAATCGTCCTTTTGGTTACAAAATAAAAAGAGGGTAAATGCGCAATTGTATGATGCGATTCACCCTCATTATTATCTATCTGTTTTGTATAATTGTTACATGAAACTAGCAAAAAATAAGCATTTTTTCTATGTAAAGATTCTTGTTTTTGTCAAATATACATTGACATTTCAAGGTGGTTTTGTTATTATACTAATAGATGATATTTAATGTTGGAGATTGAATATCATACAATTGAAATAAATTGTTGCGATCAATTTATTTCAATGCCTTGGTTAGATTATATTTTATTTTCATAAAATTGTCAACAACCAAGGTGAAGTCGATTTTTAAAAAATGGAACAGCTTGTGGCTGTTCCATTTTTTTGTTCAATATTTTGTATTTAGTTCCCGGAGATAACGGTACAGTGTACTGATCCCAATGCCAATCTCCTTTGCGATCTCGTCATTTTTTAGCCCCTGCTCCTTAAGCTCCTCATACCTCTGCTTAAATCCATCGATGTCGCTTTTACGTGGTCTGCCAAACACTACACCTTTTTCCCTTGCACTCGCAATCCCCTCTGCCTGTGACACCTTAATATTATTTTTATCATTTTCCGCTGCAAATGCCTGTATATGTAATATGACATCACACAGAAACCTCTCCATGAGGTCGCGTTCCAGTCTCGTATCCAAGATCGGCATATTCAATACTACGATATTAACTTTTTTTACCCTGGTCAAAACAGACCACTGCTCCAGTATCTCATCATAATTCCTGCCAAGCCGGTAGATGCTGTGTATGTATAATGTATCTCCCGGCTTAAGCTTCTTAACCAGTTTTTTGTAATTAGTCCTGTTAAATGTGCTGCCATTTTCCTTGTCTACGAATATATTACTCTCTTTGATCGGAAGGATTGCAAACTGAACCAGCTGCCGGTCAAGGTTCTGTTGTTTTGTAGATACACGCCCATAACCATAGGACTCTCCTTTGTTACGAAGTGCATCCCCTTCCCACCTCGTAGTCGAAAAAGCAAATTCTGATGTTGATGTTATTTTATCCAAATGTCGAATGCCCCTTTATCCTGATATGTGGACAGCAAGAAAAAGGTTAGATGTAATTCATCCAACCTTTTCCATCACTTTGCGTCAATCATTTTCTCAAAGCAAAATCCACATATATATTTTCCGTCATCTATTCCTGTAATCTTTCTCCTGCATCCCGGACATTTGACAGTTTTATACTTTCCCGGCAAAAACGTGTTTTTTTCGCGTATAACAGGCACCATCAATGTCCTGCATTTATCGCAAATGATTCTTGTGCGCTCTTGACCAACTGCCTTATTGTTACAATTCTCACAGGCAAACACCTGCGAACAAAAATTGCCTTTATCATAGTTTAGTCTGTTTTGATACCGGATTTCATATTCTGACAGTATTTTCCCCCATCTGTCACGGTTTATAAAGGCTGGTAAAGATTTTAGGATTTCATCATCTGTACCTACAGTTACATAGCCCTCTGTGCCCCGATATTCCAGAATAAGTCCATGCTCCTCTGCAACAGCAGCATATCTGTTATTGTGGTATCTGCGGTTCCTGCTCGTATCTGAAATTTTCTTTATTCTGCAATAAATATGCACCTGCTCATGGATGATAAATGTGATTATCTTATCAATCTCTCCATGCAGCACGTTTCTGTGTATATAAATGTTATATACCTTGCCGCTTTCATAGATTATGCTGCTTTTTTTTCTCTGTTCAGAACAGTAAACTGTGAAAACTGCGTTGGGAAGCTGGCTGCTAAAAACATTCTCATTCAGCACATCGTACCAGCGTTCCAGTTCTTCTTCTACTGACATAATTGTGAAACCTCTACATTCTATAGTGTATAGTTTCCCTCAATTATATTTTTTACTACGTCATGATCAAGTACGGAAGCCATTTCAAAACAGTAATCATACAATGCCTGAAATAGTACAACTGTGATCCCCACGTTCTCACGCTCCATGATCGGCTCCAGCAGCTTCCTCCGTTCATCATCCAGATATATCAGCTCCTTAAAGCTCCTCTTAACATATTCAGGATTGCTTATCTCTTTGATTTTCAGCCGTCTGTCAATCTTTTGATCACCTGCCAGAAACGCATCTATCGCTTTCCGATGGAAAGCTGCCTGTGAGAGCCCTGTCTTTTTTAATATCTCATTTTCTGTGTATTTTACCGTAGTAGTGATGTTAAAAGATGTCAAATGATTCATATATTCTAACCTGTCAATGGGATGCCACAGCATCTGCAGCATCCCTAAATAATCATGCTTATAATAAATATTGTGATATATCATTATTTCGCATTACTCTGTTTCTTAAGGTGTTTCAACCAATACTGCATACTATTTACATAATAACTTATAGTACGCTAAAATTCTATCTTTAAATGTACTTTTTTTCATAAGAATTTCCTCCTCTCTGCATTGATAGTCTATTGTATAAACATGTCATGGTATTGACATGTCAACATGCTTCTATGGCACACTCTCCAAAATCTTTATGTTTTATATGGTCGTATTAATGCCATTTACTGCAGCGTGTTCATTGTCCTCCATAGGAATGATCAGGCACTTCTTTCCATTGATCGTATCCGAATGAATCTGACCAATCTTTTCCGGTTTTACACGGAGAATAACATCATACGTTTTTATTTCCGGGACATCATCCTCTGAATCATCAACCGGTATGGATCGTGTCTCTTCTAACTGATGTTTTAAACTTTCCACCTGTTCTACTAACTCTAATTTTTCCTTGCGCTTTGCATTTGCATCTACTAATTTTGGATCAACTAAATGCTCCGCAGAAGGAAGATCCCCACCGAATGTATCTTCATATGTCTTTTCAATAAAGGCAGCCTGTTCTTTCGAAAGTCCGCTGTCGGAGAGAACGGCATCAATATCGGACAGGGTAAGCGGCATCGGCTCTTTTTCTTCTTCATCCTCTGCCGGAACATCGATCAGACCATTCAGATTTCCCTGAATATCAAGGAACATAGCGTCGCATTCTTCATCATCTTCACCGATTACATCTTTTACCATATTCTGGAAGGTAATCTTCTTTTCGGTTGCGGTAAATTTTGCACCACAGCCAAGTCCGGCTTCCATAAATTCTGCATGAGGCGTTTTCGTGTCTCTAGTGTAAAACATGACGGAATGAATGTCTGTGCTCCGGTCGGTAAAAGCAGGAAATACAAACCCAGTATCCGGTGCCCCGACAACCCAGTCACGGATACGCGGCCCGATACGGTTTTCATCCTCGCGGTAGCCAAGTCCCGGTTTGGTGAGATTCACAGGACAGATCGCGCACAGCAGATATTCGTATACTTCTTCCGATTCATCTAATTTACCGTTATCAGAGGTCTTAGTCATAACATCATAGGCATCGTGGAAAATAAGAATGAGATAATTTCCAACGTAGTCATAACTGTCGATGATCATATCATAGAAAGTATCCAGCAGATCGTCATTTTTCAGCTTGCTTTCGCGCAGTCCCATTAAAAACTGCTGTCTGCCGCCAGCGGTTTCCTCTGCCAGTGGAAATTCCAGTTCTAAAAGATTATTTCCAATCGTACCGGATAATACTTTTTTGGCAATTTCCAGATATTTATAAAATTCTTCATCTTCAAGGTTCAGAAACGTTTCTCCGATTTTAGTGATTTTATTGTGGTCGGCGTCTACATAGCAGCCGCACATTCTTGTAAAAGTGCAGGCTTCTTTTTTGAAACGCCGTTTGATCTCTAAAATATCCTTCTTGTTCATAGTCTACCTCCGCTAACTCCTAATTTTCAGGTTTATCTAGTCAAAATCACATTCTTTTCTACTTCCTGCGACATGGTACATATCATCACAATCCTCTGTAGCAAATTCTGCACGATAGCAAATATCGCAGTTCGCACTTGAACATTCATAACAGTCATCACATTGACAACCATCACAATTCATTGTTCGGAAATTCTTTTTCTCTTTCATCGTTTAATCTCCATAAATCTCAGTTTAACAGTTAATATATACGGTTGTATATCCTCTGCGTTCCAACTCACTTATTAACGTTTCTTTCTCTTTTTCTAATTCATTAACATTTGCCCCAAACCTGTGTGTTTTCCGCTCTATTTCATTCAGCCTTGTTCCAATTTCATCATCTGATAAATTTTTTATAATGTAATCAATCATGTTTTTATCCTCCTTAAATTTCAGGCTTGTGTACATTCCCATTTTATTTCCCCTCTAACTCCTTGATTATGTTGTCTTTGCCCCTTATCAATTCAACCCCTTTTAGTATTTGAGGATTGTCTGTGGCAGTTCCACACAACTCGCCCACGCACAGACGTAGGCAGTGATAGCTCTCTGAAATATCTGAACTGTCCGAAAAGCTCGTTTCATAGTCAACGGAGCCGTCCTCATATGTTTTTTTAATAATACCGTGATATCTGCCGATTTGATAATTTCCAACTTTCATTACTACCATTCTCCTCTAATTTCTACACAAATAATTTTTCCAATAACTGGATCTGCCGGATATATGAATCATACTTTGCATCATCCAGCCTGATGCCTCCGTTTGCCTTTAATGCTTTTGTGACCTTTTTAAGATCAGCCTTAAGCTGCTTGTCTGTAATCAGTTTTCCCGGAAGAAGATCATCCTCCGGCTCCTCCTCTTTCTTTTTTACCGAAGCTTTCTCTTTCTCGTACTGATATCTTCTAAAATCATCATTTGTGATCGTGTCTCCCTCGTCCTTTTTTTCCAGAACAGTTTTCAAAAAGTTCTCCTGCTCATTCTGGTCAAGTCCGGCCACTTTTGACCCAAGTGAAATGCCCACTTTTTCATTCATCAGGGCATCTTTTAATGCTTCCGATCCATTGTTTTCTATCTTCTCCATCTGTCCAACAAATGCTGCGGAGACCCCAAGCTTGTCACCAATGATCTGCTGTGTTTTCATTCCGGTAATATCTTCTTCGATCGCATTTCCGTCATCATCCATTCCGGTTGTCATGATAGTGCGCATCTGCTCTATCGGCTCCCCATTTTCATCATACCCGACTACACGGAGCTGCTTTCCATTTTCCCTAAATTCCTGAATGATCTTTTTCCATGCCATTGCCTCAAAATACTTGTCTGAATCGGTTTTCTTTCTGTGCTGGTTTGTCACTACGACTTCAAACAGTTCTTTTGTATCTTCCTGTAATGGCACATTGAGCTTGTCCATATCCTGCAGTTTAACTTCCACAAGATTCTCCTGATTCCATTTACCTTCACTGATCAGTTTTCCGATTGCCAGATATCTTCGCTCTCCGGTAAGGATCATATAGTTTCCGTCACCTGTCTGCTTTACGACAAGCGGCTGCTGTAAACCTGCCAGCTCGATCAACTGTGCAAGTTCATCAATATTTTTCAAACTCATTTTATTCATCGGATTGCGGACAATCTTATCATATGGTACAAAGATCGTTGCTTTCTGCAAGGCAGCCTGTGCCTGGGAAGCTACATTTAAAAGTCCTGCACCGACCATTCCCTTGTTTCCGCTTTCGTTCTGTTCCGGCACACCGCCTAACCCTTTTATTTTATCCATATTAAATTTAGCCATGTTCTTTTCCTCTTTTCACAATCATGATCTGCTAACTACGCCATATTCTGTTCTTCCTCAAGTCTCAGATTTTCAATCTCTTTCAGTTCCGCATCATATTTTTTCAGATACTCTTTTTTATTTGGCGCTATCATATATTCCGTGAGTTTCAGATAACTTAATGTAGCACTGCATTTATTTTTACCTGAATCCACCGCAAGAAGTGGTTTCTGCTCAAATGTATTCTCTTCCAGATATTTTGTTGTTCCGATCCGGAACGGAAGAATGATATCATCCGTAAGGATGTTCTTTAACAATTCATATACCGTCTTAGCAACATTTTTTCTTCCATCATACTGCGTAAGGAAACATCCCATAAGCTGCAGTGCTGGATTATATGTCTGGACCGTGCGTATAAGGTTCATTGTGATAGCCATTCCAATGCAACTGTTTCCATCGCATCTTAATGGTATATATACTTCATCCGCTGCCACAAGTCCGTTGATGTTTAAGATGCTGATAGATGGCGAGCAGTCAATCAGGCAGTAATCATATTCATCTTTCACTTTTTCAAGTTGTCCCTTCAGTTTAAACTGCTGTGGCATTGTAATGTCTGCCTTTAAACTTTCTTCAACAGTTGACAGTGTCAGATGTGAAGGGATCACATCCAGTCCCTCATACTGTGTATGTTTAATTGCCTCATGTATATCCATTTCCGGATGCATAAGAATATCCTCAACAGACTTTTCTGTATCAACTTCTTTTCCGTTCAAGATTGACAGAAAGATATCAGCCCAGTCTATCTCACTGTATCCTGTGGAAAGATTCCCCTGTGGATCCAGATCGATCATAAGGACTTTCTTTCCATATACCTGATTCATCATGTGTCCAATCGTGCTTACGGTGGCAGTTTTTCCAACTCCGCCTTTGTTGTTTAAATAACAAATAGTTATCATAGCTTTTTCCGCCTTTCATTTTTACTATACTTATATTATAAATATAGTATAACTTTTTGTCAATATAGATATATAAAATTATAACATGTTTTTTTTCTTTTATTGAATTATTTTGTAAGGTACTATTAATAGTACCTTGCGTTTTTTACCCCTCTAAAACGCTCCAATCCTTGGAAATACGCTGTTTTTTCGTTAGGTACTATTAATAGTACCTATTCATGTTCCTGATCTATTTCCTTGTCTTTTTCTTTGTTCTTCTCTTTCTCTGCCTCTCTTATTTCCTTGTCTTTCAGTTTTTCGAACTCTCTCATATTGATATATTTCTGCAGTTCATCTCCCATTGACTTTTCGATATTATGCAGGGCTTTTTCCAGTTCATAGCTGCTGTTTCCACGCAGACTGATTCTATTCTTCCCTGCGATCACGAACGGAAGACCTCCACGGTAATTATCAATGTTTGACAAAATATCTTTTGCCAGATCATTTTTTTCAGCAGCAAGTTCCAGATACTTACGCGCCATCTCCTTATCTTTCATAATGCCCGGATATTTGTCCGCCCCTGATAAATAGATAAGCCCAAGCTTTAACTGTGCATATTCATTTCCATGCTCTGCTGAACGCGTAAGATATTCCATCCCCTCTTTTGCATCATAGGCTCCTGATTCCGGATCCAGAAGTATCCTTCCAAGTGTGTACTGTGCCATGTCATTTTCTTTATCCGCAAGTTCTTTCATGTAATCCATTCCCTTTGCAAGATCGTAATGTCCACTTTCTTTATCAAGGTAAATCTTACCTGCTTTGTACTTTGCCGGATCGAACTCATTCTTCACAGAGTTTTCAAAATATTCTAATGCTTTATCCAGATCATATTGTTCTTCGTTCTCCTTATCTGCATATATGTTTCCAAGCCTGTACTGCGCAAACTTATTTTCCTGATTTGCTGCATGAGTATAATTTTCAATTGCTTTGTCAATATCATACACTTCCAGTATCCGGTCCTCATATATCTGTCCAAGAGCATACTGCGCCATATCATTTCCATCATCGGCAAGTTCCTGCATATATTCCATGCCCTTTTGCAGATCATAATGTTTATCTTCACGATTAAGGTAAATTTTTGCAGCCTTATACTTTCCATTGGTAAATTCCTTTGTAATGGATGATTCAAAATAAGACAGAGCTTTATCCATATCGTAATAAGAAGTGTTCTCCGGATTACTATAAATAACCCCTAACTGATACAGTGCAAACTTATTATCTTTTTCCCCGGCTTTTGTAAAATTTTCAACTGCCCTATCAAGATCATAGATACCATAGGCTTCATCCGAATAAACTCTTCCGACCGTATATTGTGCCATGTCATTTCCTGCATCTGCCAGCTCCTGCATATATTTCAAACCTTTATCGAGGTCAAAATATTCACTTCCTTTTTCCAGATAGATTTTTCCTGCCTTATACTTTGCTGGCGAAAAATTCTTTTCCACTGCCTTTTCAAAATAGGACAGCGCTTCTCCCATGTCATAATGATCTTCAAAATTTTTATCCATACATATGCACCCCATCTGGTACTGTGCATATTCATTTCCTTTTTCTGCAGCACTTTTAAAACATTCCACTGCCCTGTCAATATTGTAATACTTTGGATTTTCCTTATCACTGTATATCTTTCCAAGCCTGTACAGCGAGGCTTCATGTCCCTGCAATGCAGCCTTTTCATAATATTGTATTGCTGTATCCATATTATAGATTTCTGATTCTACGTTCTGGTACAATGTTCCAAGCTTATATAAAGCATGTACATTCTTTTCTGCTGATTTTTCCAACCACTTTAATGCTTCTGGAAGATTGTAATACTCTTGATCAAGATAGGCTTTTCCCAGTTCATACTGTGCATATTCATTATAATTTTCTGCCCCCATGCGGAAATAAGACAGTGCCTTATCCCGGTCATAAAGTCCACTCTCACGATCGATCAGAATTTTACCTGCCCGGTACGCTGCATAATCATTTCCGTTATCTACCGCCATTCCATACCATTTGACTGCTTCCTTTAAATCCCTGTTTTCATTATTCTTATCTTCTGCAATTTTTCCAAGTGCATACTGCGCCATTACATTTTTTCCTTTGATGGCAGATTTTTGTAGCAATTGTACTGCTTTTTCCGTGTAATCCGTTTCTTCTTTTTCAAGATAAATTTGAGCGAGTTTATACTGTGCATAACTGTTTCCAACCTTTGCAGCTCGTTCAAAATAACGTTCCGCTATGCGCTTGTTCTGTTCTGTTCCAATCCCTTTTTCATACATGCATCCAATCCTGTACTGGAGATTATCACTATGATTTTCTTCTTCGAGGTTGCAAAATTTTTCAAAAGCTATTTTATATAATTTCTGCGCTTCATCAAGATCAACTTCCGTTTCAATACCTTTTTCATAAATTGTCGCCAATTTATATGCTGCAAATGGATTTTCATTATAAGCTGCAATTGCATAATGTTTGATTGCCTCCGGTATATCCTGCTCCGTGCCTTTTCCTTCGTAGTACATATTAGCCACATTATAATGTGCCAGCCTGCACTTCCCGGCTATAGCTGTATCAAACCAATTAAATGCCTTTTCATCATCTGCATCCGTTCCCTGTCCATATTGATATTGTTTTCCTATCCTGTATGCGACATATCCAGGTGATACATTATACTTTTCCTTTAACTCATCACTATCCAGTTTATAAATCGCTTCGAACATTTCTAAGGATTTCTTATAGTATTCCTGCGCCGCCGGAAGATTTATTTCCCTTCCTCTTCCATATTGATATATGGCTCCAAGTTCATACACGGCAAGAACATTTCCCCTGCTACTTTCGTCTTTTAAAATGTCTATCGCTGTTTCAAAATCCTTACTTGCTCCATAGATCAATTGCTTCGCCAGTCTTAATTGATCATTATTTTCCATCTTCCAATCGTTTTCTGGAAAAACAAATCCCTCGTCAAAGCCCATGTCAACACTTTCATCCAGATCATGATCATGATCATGATGGATTTCAAACTCCGGCTCTTCTGTCTGTAATTCAATTTCATCAGGAAATGTATATTTTTCTGTAAAAACCGGTTCAAGCACCTGTTCAATATGATTTTCGTTATACAGTTCATTAATATCCCCTGCATAATTTTTATCAAACTCCCTCATTTCTTTGAGGATTGCATTACCAAGTCTCTCATACAAATCTTTCATCTTGGTCTGTTCATAATCCCTTCCACTTTTTCCATAAGCTTCACGATATAAAACTGCCTGCTGTGCGATCAGTGCTCTTAACTCCTTATAATCTTCCAGATTGTATTTTTGCATATAAAAGCTGCTCAATTCATCCAGCGATTTCCGGACATCATGCATCGCATTATTATTATAATTCCACAGTCCCCGGTTTCCAGTCCGCGGCAGCTGCTTATAAACATCCAGAAATTTATTCACAAGCTCCTGATCCTGAATCAGCTTGTGAGTTGTTTTCTGTTTGACGATCTGTTCTCTTATGATCCGGTTGATCTGCAGGTTCTGGTCACGCTGCATCGCGATCTCATTTACCACATATTGTTTGCACATCTCAATACTTTTCTGCTTAAATTTTCCAACATACTGTTTTCTTGTAATCTGGTTTCCATCCTTGTCAAGCAGTGGGACTTTATCATATCTTGTAACCGGCAGTCCATCCTCCATGCGCTGCTTAACAAAGCTTTTATTCGCATAAACAAATTCTCCATAATTATCCTTTACATATTTTCCTTTTGGATTTTCCCGGTACTCATACTGTGTATATTCTTTTACCATCCGCTGTGGCACAGGTTCGACAACCGCTACATGTACATGCAAATTATCTGTATTATAATGTATCGCCCCACTCCACACTGCATTTTCAAGTCCTTCGTTTGCAAGCATCTTTTTAATTGCATTCGAAGATATTTCTTTTAGTTTTCGCTCATCTACAATATCATTAGCTGCATCATACAATCCATATTTTTCCAGCCAGCGGTTATCAAAAGATATGACCGTCTGCCACATCAGACTCCCATTGTCCTGTGCTGACCGGAAAGTCTCTTTTAATATTTTCTTGTCCTTGTATGTCAACTCTGTTTTATCCTCGGTAAACAATCCTGTCGTTTTCTCCGGGTTATCCATATAGTCATTGTATAAATTATATTCACTGAGTTTCTCATTCCGTTTTGCTTCCGAACGGTCAATATACGATATGTATCCTGAAAATGCCTTCGAATCTGCCGGACAGAATTTGTTTATGACCACCACTCCTGCTTTAATACTGCTCATAAGTTTCCTCTTTCTTTTTTATTGAAAATTCTCCAATTTAAAACAAGGTACTATTAATAGTACCTTGCATATTTTTGTCGATTTTATTTGGTTTTCCATACTGAAATCATTCATGTGTTATGACCATATAATCACGTCCGCAGTCATTACATGTACAATCAACATCATTTATCCTTATAATATTTTTACTGCCACAATATGGACAATAACTGATATTTACGCTTAATTCTTCCATATCATTTTGTCTTTCCATTTTTTCTTCCCCTTTTCATAATCTGTATACCATATTCTTTTGGTGTCATACTGCCATGAAACTTCCGTTCCTCACGCACATAATTTTTATATGCATTAATGGATTGATTTAAATTTACCATATTTTACTCCCTTTAGGTGAGGGTACTATTAATAGTACCTTTTTTATTTTGATTATAGTTTACTATTATTCACCAAAGATATGATTCATAAAACTCAGCAAGACATTAATAAAAAGATTTGGCGAGTAATAAGATAAAACAAACCATTAGGCATAATATATCCATTACGCTAATTATTTCAATTGCTATTTCAATCCAGTCCCAAATTATACTATTTTCTTTTTTTTCACGATTTATCTTTGCAATCATTGCAACACATATCCCCAATATTATTAACGGTATTAAAGCTACTAATGCTATTTCCATTATTTCAGTTAATATATATCCACAAGAACTTATCATAAATCAAAAATCCTTCCTATGAAATCTGTCTGCTTCCAAGCAGGTTGTAAATTATATTCATCATGATATTCGTGCTGGAGCAATATCTGTCGTACTGTTCAAATGGGATATCAATCTTTTGTCCGTTCATCTTATCAATCTGTTCTGACACATGTTTAAATTCAGGAGAAAATCTTCCATTTGGACTTGAACATGCCAGACTAAGATCACTCTGATATTGTACCGACAGTTCCTGTTCCATTTCCATGTACTGCTCAATCTCCCTGCTCAGTTTCATTGCCTCTGTCATTTTTACACTTAATTCTGCAAATCTTTCCATTATTTCTTGTTTACTGTTAATCGAATTTTTGCTACTTTCAACTGCCATTTCTTTTCCCTCTTTCGTAAGGTACTATTAATAGTACCTAAATATTTTCTGCCATTTTTTTATAGGGTACTATTAATAGTACCTTTTACTTTTCACGTTAAAGGAGATTTCTCTTCATTTTTTCAGCCAGACAATTCCATTGATTTTCGCCAATCGCAATACCAAGAAAATCATAAACTTCATAGACTGTTTTTCTTGACAATTCATTAATGACGTCCTTCATAATCTGATCCATATTATCTTCCATATCATGTGGCTTATGAACCTCATCTACATTTACAATATGATCAAGTCCAAGATATGCTCTATACTTCTGTATTGGTGACATATTATCTATTGTAATATCCGGGTTTACCCATAAACAGAACTCTTTACACAAATAACGCTGCTTTATATAATGAGGTATCTTTTTCCAATTTGCCTTATCATATTTTACTGCAGCAAGCATCGCTAAAAAATTTTCATTATTCAATAATTCCTCTTTGGAATAATAACCATTCTCTACTTCCTCCAAGAAGAAATCCAATGCTTTCCAGTCAATATCTTCCATATCAAATTTCAATGTCTTTTCTCCTTCACTTAAACGTGTAATCTTCATTATAAAAAAAACAGATAATTACTCCATATAATATGGCGCAAAATAATACTTTTTCATTTAGGTACTATTAATAGTACCTAAATATTTTCCTGCATCTTTTTTCTGAAATTCCTATCATCTTTAGCCTGTTTAAAATGTTCTACCTTACGTTTATGATTCGCCTTTGATGTTGCGATCACAGGATGCATATATACTTCAACAGGAACACCATCCTTAATATTGTCATTTACAAGAATGGTATTAACTGCGTCCAATAAGAAGATCGAGTTTTCTTCGGATGTCCTAGTCGCCCAACGGAGTCTTTCAAAAAATGCATAATAATTTTTAGAAAAAGTCTCCATGAACAGATCGACAAGTTTCTGGTTTCTGATGTCCTCGTCCAGATTTTCCATATACATATTTAAAAGATATTTCAGTACGGCTGCATCTGTCTTTAATTTCTGATCTGATTTTACTTTTTCAAAAACAACCACATCATCAGACGAGATATTAATATGTTTAAGACTACTCATTTTCATGTATCCTTTCCTGAATCATTTCAAGCACATATGTATTCCGATCGATAATGTCGGAAAGCATCTTCGCCTGATCCGTAAGCAACTGAACGAGATTTGCATACTTGAAATCAAGTTCTTTTAATTCACCGGAAACCGAGACAGAGTTAAAAAGATCCCTGATGTAAGCTTCCCTGCTCATTCCTTTTTTACTGGCGAGTTCATGCAGTCGCAATGCCACCGTCTCATCAACATTCCGGATCAATATATTTGCCATCTGATTTTTTCCATCCAACCTTTCTATTTTGTATTGTATTTATTATATTACTGCATTTATAACATGTCAATTTAAAATATATCAAAATCAAAAATTTTGATATATCTCAAAGCTGACATGATATCAAAAACAGGAAGAGCAGAAGGGGCAGGACGTTTGGCTTTGCCAAACTAGCAAACGCAGTTTGCTATCAGTCCCCCCTTATGCTCATTTTTTGTTCGCTTACGAATAAAAAATCGAAAATACCGCGGGCTGCTCCGCAGCCAATACCACAATAAAAGAAAGAGGAAAAGATGCAAGGCATCTTCTGATTCCAAAAATTTCACCAATACGTAAATCCATATATGCCAGGTCGAGGAGATCTTGAAGGATTTAGACCAACCGGAAGATGAAGCGACCACTTTGTGGGCGGTTTAGCTGGAGGGCGGTAGCAGAGGGGTTTGGGGGTCTGCGCTCCCAACCAAAATTTGCCCGGTTCTTCCGGTAGCAAATTTTGCCTTTCCAGAATCCTGCGATCCGAAAAATGCAAATCCATGTGTGCCAGGCAAAGGAGATCATGAAGGATTTAGACCAACCGGAAGATGAAGCGACCACTCTGTGGGCGGTTTAGCTGGAGGGCGGTAGCAGAGGGGTTTGGGGGATCTGCGCCCCCAACCAAAATTTGCCCGGTTTTTCCGGAAGCAAATTTTGCCTCTTAACGAAAAAAAGGTTAGGTACTATTAATAGTATCTAACCTTTTTAAAGTGATTTAATACTCAAAATTCTCCTCTAATAATGCCTTTTCGGTTTCGTCCATTTCACAAATAAAAATTCTTTTCAATTTCATAAAACCAACCATCCTTTCACTTTAAAATAAAACCATAACCGCTATTTCTTGCAACTTTTTGAAATTCTTCTCTTCCATACTTCCGGTACATCTTTTCGAGGTTTGCTGAAATGTCAAATCCGGCAAGCTTCAATTCGTGAAGTATTATTATTTTTTCAATCATAAAATCAACCATCCTTTCATCAAATTCTGACACCAAGAAGCATGCAATCTCGTTCTCTTTCACAGAAAATCTTCCATTTTTCAAAGTCACCTTTTATATTTTCTCTAGTTACGGTTTGTAAAAAATCATTCTTCACTGCTTTGTAAGCGATCAGCGCATCTGCCTTTTTTGTCTGTAAGTCTTTTTCAAATGCCATACATTGTTTAATCCTCCTTTTAAAAATGAAATATATCTTTTCCTATTTTCTTGTAAGCTTCAACTTCCTTTTGGGTAAGCTGTGACTTTGTTTTCGCATTATATACGAATGGTTTTCTATACACTCTATATTCCTCTCTAACTGTGTGGTTTTCGTTTTCGAACAAATGCTTTTCTATGCCTATAATCATGTCAACTCTCCTTTCATCGTGTGCCCTGTCTCATCAGTGCAGGTGGGGCTGTTCCTGCAGACGGTGGGAACTCCACCGTTTCGACTAACCTTCTGCCTTTTACAGATCGACTTCATCAACTGCCATACTGGAAATATTCCCACTTTTCATTTCCACCATAATAGCTGCAACTTCTTCCTCGATCTCTCCCTCTGCTGGCGTCAAGAAAAAATATTCTTCATTATATTTTTTTCCACTCACTACAATTTTGTATTTTTTCATATCAAAAACCTCTCTTTCTTGTTTCTCTGTCCTCATCAGCACCGTGGATCATTCCACAGTGGAAGCTCCGCGTTGGAGCGTTCCGGCTAATCAAGGAATTTTTCGATTTCTTCTCTGTTCATTTTTCAAACCTCCTCATATATGTTCTTTTTCTGTTCCTTTGTTAATATTATAATATCACTTTTTTTAGTGATAGTCAAGGTTTTTATCACTTTTTTTAGAGATATTTTTATTGACTTTCGAAACCATCTATTATATAGTAGATTTATAAAAATGAATTACAAAGGAATGAGATCAAATGCTTAAATATAAATTTAACGTAGCAGATGCACTGGAACGTGTAGGATTTAATATGTATAAAGCCAAAACAACAGGACTGCTTAGTCAAGAGACACTTAAAAAGATAAAAAATGAAGATACAAATATTAGTGCAAAATCATTAAATAGCCTTTGTCTGATTCTTGATATGCAGCCAAAAGATATATTTATATATGTAGAGACAGCAGAAGATCTGGAACAGAAAAAGAAAATTTAAAAACTTTCAAGTTATCACTTTACAAAGTGACAGTTATATGATATTATAGTATTAGATACAAAGGAAACACAACACACCGGAGGATTAAATATGGAAGAGTTAAAACAGTGTTACGAAAAATTACAGGCTATCTTAAAAGAAATGGAATCAAAACATGAAACACCCGTAGACAGCTTTATAAATCTTGATGAAGATTGTCGAAAAGACTTTATGGGCGACTGGACAAACGAGGATCTTAAACAATATGAATATGTTTTGAAACGTGCTTCAACAATCTACAAAGCATTTAATATAATGCGCGAAGAAATGCATCTAGGAGAAATGAATCTGACCTTAAATTAGAAAAAGGAGAGGCAAAAGAGTGGCAACCATTGAAAAGTTAATAGCTGCAATAATGAGCGGAACGCAAGATAGGAACATAAAATTTTCAGATCTGCAAAAAATACTAAATGTATTTGAATTTCAATGCAGAATCAAGGGCGATCATTTTATTTACTGGAAAGACGGGATTGAAGAAATCATAAATATCCAGCCGGACGGCAACAAAGCAAAACCTTATCAGGTGAAACAAATCAGAAACTTAATCTTAAAATATCATTTGGAGGTGTAAAAAATGCATAAATACGAGAGAATCATCTATTGGTCAGAAGACGACAACTGTTTTATCGTAGAAGTGCCAGAACTCGCAGGATGTAAAGCTGATGGAGCTACCGCAGCGGATGCACTTCAAAACGTAGAAGTCGTTATCTCGGAATGGATTGACACAGCGAAAGCAATTGGCAGAGACATCCCACAGCCAAAAGGAAGACTTTTATTTGCATAAAAAACTGAATTGAATAGTAGAGATGTACTAGAAAATAAGTGGCTTGAAATACAGCCACTTTCTTTCTGTCCGCCGATAACTGAAATCCCTTCACATTTTATTTTTCTTTTTTATTGAATTTTTTTTGCGAAGCAAAATTTCCTTTCGCCCTTTGGGCGACAATCCGGAGTCTGGCTCCGGATTTTTAATGTGTCTGTGCATATGGATCAGAGCAGAAAATTGACATCCTGCTGGTGCATCATTTTAAATGCATCAGGAAAGAAGCGGAACAAGCGGACATCCTGATATTCCTATTCCATTCTGTGCTGCGTAGCAGCATATGCAGATGGAAAAAGCTGCAAAAGCATCTTTCCCAAGGTGTATCAATTCTCGTGCTGCATAGCAGCACCCGCCGGAAAAATGATGCCAAACAAGCATCCATTCCCGCAAAAATCCATTGTTTTCCGCAAGGTACTATTAATAGTACCTTGCGCGCAGAGTATTGTTCCAGAACAATTCTGAGCCTTAAAAACAGACCTTTTTTCATAAGGTACTATTAATAGTACCTTATGAAAAAGCCAGTAAAATAAATGATTCAAAGCCTTTGAAATCTGCTTTACAACACAATATGTTCATCTTTAAAACTCAAATATTCATCCTCACCCACAATGATAAAATCGTTCATTTTAATGCCAATCATATCTTGCAGTGCTACAATTGTCCGACAGCATTTCACATCATTTGCTGATGGCTTCACATTTCCGCTTGGATGATTATGTATAAGAATAAAATTATTTGCGTCTGACAGTAAAGCTTTTAAGTATATCTCCCTAACTGGAGCAACTGTATAATCAATTCCCCCATGACTTATTTCAAAGACTGATACCGGAACCGATGCAGAGTTAAAACATATCATGTACATATATTCTTCGGGCATTTTGTCCAGACAATAGTATTGTCTGAAAAAATCCACAACTTTTTCTGGGAAATCAAGCTGTTCCGGTGCTCCAATGCGTCTTTTTTTTATTCCTCGAACAGAAAAGTTTTCCGCCTTGACGTTTTTGTATTCATATAAATATCTCATTTTCCCCCTTTGTGTGGGGCATATGCCCCACACAATTTTTTTAATATGTAATATCTCCCAAATATGCGTTATAAAAATAGGCATGGTCAGATAAAATATCTTCTGTAGACAACAGCGTCTCATTGACTTCCTTAACCATTTCGCTACATTCTTCCAAATCGCATTCCGCTTCATCACATGGCAGAATGATAAGTTCATGGACACTTGACGGAAGAATGATAAAACTTCCAAATTTACCGCCCAATTCCCTTAAAAATTCTTTGTCAATCATGGCACATGAACCATATAATAAAGATTTATTTGAAATGACATACATAGATGGTTCGTTTTTCTGATGCAGTTCTGCTGGAATGTCTGCGCCTTTCAGTTCCAAAATATCAAGCATGGTATCATACATGTCCTTTACTGTATAAGGTACAAGCACCTTAGTATTGACTGTTGCAAGTTCCATAAGTTCATCTACGGATTTATTCCATGCTTTCATATGAGAATCATGAATCAGAATAGTTGAATTTCCATCTTCAAACTGTTCCAACATTACATAAAAAATAATTGATAAATCAAGATAATTGATATGTGGCACATCCTCAAGCAGTTTTCTGTTTCTCTCTGTATTCACGATTCTATATACAATCTTGTCCTTTACAGTGTTCCAATCAACAAAAAATGAAATGTCCAAATTTTCATTGCATTTGTTATTATTGAAAATTCCAAGAATCTCCTCGACTGCACCATCCGTATTAGTTCCGTATTTCTCATACATATCATTGAGATAAATAGTCGGGGCAATGTTGATGTTCTTATCCGCAATTGTCAACCCATTGTAGACCATGTCATTGGTTTTAATGACGTCCTGCAAATCCACTCTGTAGGCTTCCCCAAGTCTGTTCTGTACCTCTGTTTTCATAGTTTCCAAAAATTCATTGTAAGTCATAAGCTTACTCCTTTCTGGCATTACGCCTAAAAAATTATAATTTTTTCTACACTCATATTATACTATATTTACAATACAACGTAAAGAAAAAGTACGACTGTACTCGTACTCATTTTTTTTCTTTATTGATATCTCTCTGCGTCTGGAGAGCAGTCGTAAGAATCTCTTTATGCCATAAAAGTAAATTTTGCCACGCAACCGAGGGGTACCCGATTTCCAATTCCTTAATCCCCAAATTTTTCTGAAAAAAAATTGGTTCACCGGAATGAGGTGAAACGATTTTTTGATTGAAAAATGGGGTAATAGGAAGCCGGAAATTGGGTCGAGGGAATATTGCCCGAAAAATAATTATAGGAAAAACCAAAAAACATCATCTAACAAAAAAGGAATCCATTTTTCAATTTCTAGAAATACGATCCTGAAGCGAAACTTAAAAATTATTTCTCTAAAAATCATTTCTCAAAAAAATAACACAAAAAAAAATCAATCATAAAAAAATTTCTAATCTGCAAATCTTGCAAAAGAAAGATCTTCCTGAAAAAGCCTTACCAAAAATTTCTCTACCATAAATCGCCCAATTTAAAATGTTTAAAAAAGCAATCCCCCCAAAAAAAGCACCATAGAAAATAAGCCAATCAGATAATCTTCAAATAAGAAATCTTTCAAAAAAAATTTTCTAAAATAAACAACATCTCCAAATAATTCCGTAAAAAGGAAAACAGATCCTGGGCAATCAGATCCTCAAAATACAAATCTATAAAATAATTTAATTGGAATTTAAAATCAGAAAAAAAAATTCCGGAATACAATTATAAAATTGCAAACACGAAAGAAGAAAAATCAAAGGACAGCATCTCCAAAAAAAAGATCATAAGTTAATAAAAATTTAAATATCCAGTCAAAAAGCACAACATTTATATAGAAAATTTTTCAAAAAAAGTATTGCAAAACAAATTATATATGTTATAATCATAATATAGTTTTTACGCAAAATTATAATTTTTACTACGAGAAGAAATACCTGGATGCAACCGGGTATTTTTTCATTTTAAGAAAGCAAAAGAAGCAGAGCAACCGTGCTCTGCTTTTTGTTATGAAAAAAAAATAAAAGAATTGTAAAAAAAATAAACGGCAACATATTTAACTGGCAGCCATGCCAGTATGATAAAGGCGGGCAGGACATGCCCGGCTACCTTTTGATTGGATAGCAGCATACACGCGGTGACAGCAGTAACGTGCATCAATTATTCCTGGCAGTATGCCAGGTCAAATTACAGGTGCAGCGACATCCAGCGCCACATTTTTCTTTAACCAATAGTACCTTCAAAATTATATGCATATTCTAAATTTTTTCTATGTAATGAACTCACACATACTTATATATGACATAAAAAATCCCTGATCATAAAGGCGGGTATATACCATATTTAGTAAAAATACATCGGAGGAAAAAAACATGAGAAAAACATTTCTTACCTTTTTAGTTGACCTTTTTTTAACCAACATAATAGAATACATCATTGAATTAACATCTGAAATAATAAAACGGTTATTAAAAAAACTATTTACTATCCCTGACGAAACATCCAGAAAGATAAGTGATCGGATTGGACCGATTATTGCTATAATCATAATGATGTTAGCAATGTCATGCGCAGACAATATAAATTTAATGAAATAGGATAAAATATATGCTATAATAATTCCTGTAATCATAATTTGTCTGGTGTTTTTGAGTAAATGCCAGACAAAGAGATTTCAGAAAATTTGAACAAAATATGCATATACCGTTATTCCTTAATTTTCTCAAATATGCACTATCTAATAAAATTCCCTTAAATACACGCCTGATAAAGTTAACATTTCTTAAAAGCCGGGTTTGACGAAGTGTTTCCTGAAATGGAACAATTCAAAAATTTAATGCCTTATTCCCCATTATCCTGCCGCGGATCACAGTTATAGAAGTACTGGGAAAATAAATTGTATAGGATTTTGGAACAATTACATTATTGCTAAAAAATCTTTATAACTTTTCGATCAGAAAGTTATCTGACAATTTATTTTTAGTGCTTTTTCCATGCTAATAAAAGTGCATAGGCTATATGAGTATATTCGTACATAATATACGAATTTATTCGTATATTTTTGTATAATATGCGAATTGTTTTGTACGAGTACAAGCGTATAATATAGGTATAGTAATTAATACATAATCAAAAGGAGACTATAAAATATGCGGAACAAAATGATAATAGTAAAAAATGCAGATGCAAAAAAACTTGAATCCATTCGGGAAAATGCAATCAGATACTTCCAGAGCTGCATAGATGGTCTTGAATATGATCATTATAATGTAAATACTCTGATGGTATCACAGATGCTGGAAGATCCAATCACTCACAATTGTTCCTTTGTAATCATGGGCGAATGCTCCAATGATGAAAGAATCACAGACTTTTTTGACAGACGCCAAAAGGAATGGATGGAAAAAAATAAAGATTCCTGTGATATCCAGTTAGTAGAATACAACATAAAAGCAGCATAAAAATCATAAATGATGTTGACTTTGATCTGCGTCTCAAGCAACAATATATGAAAAGGAGGCGCAAAATGTCACGAAAAAATTTATCATAATAATTAGAATTTAAAGAGAAAAATTATGGCAGCAAAATTAATTAGAACAAATAATTAAAAAAGGAGATACTGACATGACAAGAGAAAAAGAAGTTGAACTATTAATGAAAGACGGCGACACCAGATCAGAAGCAGAAAAGCATTTGAAAGACGGAGCTGTGATCATTGAAGATCTGGCAGAGAATCTAGGAAGCTATCTTGACGAATGGGACGTTGATGAGGAAGACCGGGGAGCTTACAGAAATATGATTGAAAAAAAAATCCCTGCTGCAGGCTGGGGAGTTGTTGAAGATGGCGGAAAAACTTTTTATATCATGTACGTGCTGTAAAAAAAGCTACAAACTTAGATTTGCTTAATTTGCAGTTAAGTTGGAATTGAGTTAACACAAGATATGTGAGTTAAATTAGAATTTAAAGGAAGCAAGATATGAAAAAAGTGAAACGATTATGCATATATCCGAATAAGGACACTGAACCCAAAATGCATACATTATATGAATGTCATGGAAAAAGCGGGACTACCGAATCTACTGTGCTATGGTTTCTCGAACCACCAGTAAAGGGGATGTTGGTATATGGCATAGATATAAACAGCCATTATTTGCCATACATGAAAGGACATGCATTTCGATACGCAACTTTTAGCCGGTATATCATTGATGATATTTATAGTAACGGATATATTGTTTGCCATTTAAACCCTGCTAATAAATGTCAAGAGTTTTTTAAAGAAAAATTCACCTAAAAAAAGGGCGACTTTAATAAAGCTCTTGAAATAAAGAGTTAAAAAGCTACTTATATACTTCCATTACACGTGCATAGTAAATACGCAGGAATTTATTAACACCTGCCATTTTAGCTACATTTAAAGGTTTGCCCTCTGATTCCTTTTTAATCATGAAAAGGTAAACAGGGTCATCTTGAGGCTTATGCATTTTTAGACACTGCATAACTTCGTAGCAAGCTTTTCTTAAACTTGCAGATCCACGCTTTGATATATGTCGATTGGTGGATTCATATTGACCAGATTGATATGGTGGTGCATCATTTCCAGCATAAGCATTAAGAGCTTTTCCGCTCTTGAAACGCCGTGTATCTCCTATTTCAGCGATTAATCGAGGTGCAAGTCGTGGACCAACACCACCCATTGCCGTTACAACAGGATATTCTGGCAATGTCGTTGCTATAGATTGCATTTGACGCATAATAGCATTTGCAGCCAACTCTGTCTGCTTAAGAAGTTCGATGCACTGCTTCATAGCAATTTCTGTACTCAGTGTATTGGTGCGAGTATACAAATTGTTTTGAGCCGTCTCGTATATTTTTAAAGCTTTTGATTCTGGATTCCTAGCGTGTGTTTTATTGGAAAACTTAACATAGCTATTGATGAATCGCTTTTCGGACATAGATCGGATTTTTTCATAAGATTCATACTTTTCTATAAAATGATACAAAAAGTTATCTTCCGGGTCAGCGGTTCTGGAATTTAAAATGTTTTGGATTCCGGGCATTAACTCATCTAATAAGTTAGAAAGTTGTACTCTTGCTTTTACACGCATTGAGACACATTGATTATACTGTCTGGACAAAAATTTCAACTCATCATATTTTTGGTCAAGAATCGTGTACGGCGTAAGAGAATAAGCTTTTTCAAGTGTATAAAATGCAATGCGAATAGCGTCCTTTTTATCTGTTTTGCTCTTACGAAGGTCATTGTCACCATATTTTTTTATTACATATGGATTGACAACGCACACAAAGAAGTTTTCCTGTAGCAAATATTTAAGGACGGGTTGATGATAATGTCCAGTTGCTTCCATAACGATTTTTACATCGTCAGAGTAACTGTGAAGAATTGTAGCAAGATGAGAAAAAGAACTTTCATTGTGCATAAAATCAGTGGGTTTCATAAGGATTTCTCCCGATGAATCAACGATTGCGATAGTGCTTTTGGATTTGGATACATCAATGCCAACAGCTATCATGATACTTCCTCCTTTGGATTTATTATGATTGGTCCCAACTTCTCAAGTATCGACTCAGGTTCGTTAGTTATGCGGGAGCCATGTCCCAACCTGCTAAATCGAATGTACGATAATGAGAGCTGGCTGACAGGTTTAGCTACGGGCGTGATGTCCCAACTGAACTTACGTCAGCCAATCAAACTCATCATAACAAAAAAATAAGAATAGAGGTATTAATCTCTACTCTTATATAATACGAACTGAACTTTAATCAAGAAAGGAAGGAGATACATAATGATCCAACAACCACCATTTGAAGAGAGTAGACAAACCCAGCTTGCCTATCAAGAAGAGGGAATAAATATTGATAAATTAAACAATGTCCTTGGTGATATAGAACTTACTCCATCAGAAGAACGTATTCTTATCTGGCTTGCCGGATGGGAGCAAGATACTGTTGATAATATCATATCTGTCATTAAAAAAGTTGCTTGGTCTGAATCACCCGAAAAAAATTTAACTTATAATGATCTTTCGACTATCTGCAAAAATAAGCTGACTTTAAAAGAGGCTCGTATTGCTGCAGGGATTAGCCAGGCAGAATTAGCAAAAAGATCAGGTGTCAAGAAATGCTCTATCAGTAGTTACGAACAGAACCGGATATCTTTTAATAAAATTGCATTTGGTACAGTCCGAAAATTTTCAGAGGCTTTAAATATCCCTATGGAATGCCTGGAGAGTGACGAATGACCGAACAAACTACACCACTAGAAAAATTGCAGCTTAATGGCCGTTATTACCGCTGTCTGATCCGACATGGTTACACAACCATTGAGCAGATAGAAAATTATCTCTCTGATAAAAATGCCGAGCCTCTGTCAAAAAATATTGCCAACATGTCCCCTCGTGGAGATTACGAAGTTGCAGACTCTATTCATTATTACAGGACCGGGCAACATTTGCCACGTCCATCCGGAATCGATGCCATGACTATAAAAAAAGATGATGAAATCCGGCTTATCAAAATGTACCGGGAATTATCAGCCACCGGGCAACAAGAGGCCTTAAATCACATACAAAATCTCGTATAAAGGTAAAGCTGCAGGTCATTCCCTGCAGCTTTCTCATGCTTCCAATTCCAACTCAACTTCCTTAAATTTGTTAATCTCCGGACTTCTATCAATATCCATTTTTCTTATTTTATTGTAGTCCTCTCTGTGCTGTTTATCCTGCTCATATTCCCGTAATCGTTCCTGTGGTACATAAAGCTCCACGCACTTATTAATATCCTCTATATGCTCCTTGTATACACCAAATGTGTCTGATAAGATTTCATTCAATTGACCACCCATTTCTTCTGGAGACATTTCACGGCCAAGCTGACTTTCCATCTCTTTTTTCAGCGTGTCATAATGAGATTTTAAATGTCTTTTCCGGCTGTCTGTTATTTCAACTCCAAAATTTGACTGAATCATAATAGATACTGCATCTGCAATCAATTCCTTTTTTGCAGTACTATCCTCACTCAATCCATCTGTACATAAGGCATGCCCTAATTCATGGGACAGTGTAGATAACTTTTGTGTATCTTCGAGAATATTATTTACACGAATCTCCCGCCTCATATAATTGCAGTCACCACGCAAAGCAATAGACTGCAGATTGGTTTCTGTGACATTATATCCTATCGATTTGCAGTAATCTTTTAAGCCCTGATAAATGCCAAAGTGCATTTCAGATGGATAACCTACCGCATATAATTCCGGATATTTATCTTTTGGATAATTAGTCTGACTTATATCAAACACCGTACCTATTTTAAAATGGATTCTCGATGTTCCCTGCAGCTCCCCTTTATCAAATTCCTGTTTCTGTTCTTTCGTTGCATCCTGCAGCATAACATAGCTTCCATCTTCCAGCTTCAACGTTGTTGCTTTTACCGGGACAAGTATTTTTAATCCATGTTCTCCAGATAAGACACTATATCCCATTTCCTTCCATGCCTGATATGATTGTACATATGATGCATATGGATTCTGTTTAAAAATAAGCATATTATTTCTTAAGCTGTAGGTATAAAATTTACTACCAAATTCAAGCAGCTCTGTGATGTTTTCCGGATTTTCAATGTATTGCTGCGTAATCTGATTTATCCGGTCAAATGCTTCCTGCATCTGCTCTTTTGATTTTGTTTTCCATTCTTCCCTATCTTCTCTTGACGGTCTTTTTTTCCATGTCAATTTAATAATCACCGCCCTTACCAAAAGTCTCTGTGATTGCGCGCTGAATACTCTTATCCAGCTCTGTTACCGGAGATACTGCATTATTATCTACATATGTACCAATCGGCATCTGTTCCGGCTCACACTCCACAAAAAAACGTTTTCCATACTCATTTTCAATAATTGCCATGCCATCCAAATATCCAATGATCACATTTGTATTTCTCAATTCTTCCCCATTCTTTGGTTTCTTAAATAATGTCATTTGCTTATTCTCCTATATAAACATACGATCGTGTCTGTAGATACCAAATCCAATCTCACTAAAATAATCTGACTTCATTTTCTCAGTTACATCAGGATGATCTACAGATCGCAATGTATACACAATCTCGCCCAACTGTTCCTGAGAATTTTCCTCTTTTACAACACATATTTCATCTTTTGTAAAGTATACCGTATCCTGATTTAACTTAACCTTTGTTCCAGGTTTGAAAACTTCTTCCATCTCAACTATATCACGGCTTGAAATCATTTTTCTGGTACAGTTAACCTGTGACGATGCTGCATAATCGATGTTCAGGATCAAATATGTCACAATATTATTCATTGATCCGGACATGATCATTTCCTCAATCTGACCTGTGATGATCAGTTTATCCTTTGTTTTAATTCTTACTGTTGACCACTTAACAATCGACATACCCACTACCTCAAACTCGATAAAAAAGGAAGATAAACGCACATTTGCGAATAAATATCTTCCAGGACAAACAGCAGCGCATGGCGCGAATTAGGATACACAATTGTCAATACCCCAAGTGTTGCCAGCACCAATATTGCAATTGTTACAACCAATCTTATCAATGCCACCCCATATTTGATTAAATACTTCAGGAGATTGTTTTTCTCGACAATTACAACCGCCTCTCCTGTCATATTGTATTTATCTTTTAAATGCTGCTGATTTTCCTCAAATACTTTCTCTTTTTTTATATCTTCTACAATACCCTTTTTGTATTTGCTCATTTTCTTTTTTTACCGAAGAATCCTTTCCTCTTTTTCGTTTTATTCTGTTCTACTGACAGATCTGTCACCGGTATAATTTTTTCGTAAATTTCTGTCGGCACATACACATATTTATCCGGGATAAATTCTGCAATAAAAGAACTGCCATACTTATCTCCCATAAGTTCCTTGAGATCGTCCGCATCTGTTTTGGCTGCAAAATTAAATATATATTTTACATCATCATAAAATGCACTTTTTACGATCTCATATGTGTAAGGTATCTCGGTCGGATCAGCCCCTACTACAAAAATCTTAATATCCTTTTCCATGAAGGATACCCTGTTAAAATTAACGTCACAATTAACCCCATAATCGTAAACATAATAGTCATATCCCAAACGTAATACATCCTGTATTTTGTTTACATTGTAAAAATGATCAATTCCTGAATAGGTGATACGTCCGATCTCTTCATCCTGGCTCTCAACATTAAACCATTCCAACATGTTACTGACATATTTTGTGCTGTTCATCTGTATATAACATGCTTTATATCCTTTAAGCTGCAGATATCTGATAATCTGCATGGCATGTGTAGTTGTTCCAATCCTGTTACATGCCCCTGCCACTCCGATCAGCTTAATGTTGAGATTCTTTTTCTCTTCTTCGAGATTTTCCTCTCTTTGGATCACCTTAAATTCTTCAATTCCATTTGCATCATAATAACCATTAATGCATTTCTCCAACTGATCTTTCATCGAGGATAATGTCTGTGCAGTAATAAAATATGTAATCCCCTTATCATACAGTGCCATGATCATAGCTGATTCCAGCATATATCCCGGTGCGTAAACAATCGCTTTTGAATTATTAGCCCTACATATCCTGATGATCTGATCTGCGATCTCATCAGCATCATCAATATATGTATCAACATCAAAAATTGTATAATCCTGTTTCCCATGCCGGAGGATATCATTAGTCTGGTCTGCGATATGTGGGTAAGTTCCCACATATGCAAAATCCAGACCATTTTTCCCTGCAAATTCTTCTGAAAAATATCCTCTTTCCTGATTTCCTGCAAATATCATTTAGCTTCACGCCTTTCACTTCTTTTTTTCTGCGGTTCATCCTGATTTTCCCTGAGTAAAGCTTCTTTCAGCTTCTCCATTGTCTCTTCATCAAACACTGTTTTTCTATCATTCATCATATTCCAATTCCATTTCCATCTGCTTATTTCTGCTTGTCGTTGACGCATCCAGCTTTGCTTTTGCTTCTTCCTTTGCCAGCTCCATAAAGGACTTCTCTTTTTTTTGCTCTATCGGAGTATTCAGTTCTTTTTCCAGCTTAATATCTGCAAAACTTTTTCCGTGCTTAAATGCTTCTTTGATTTCTTCGTTCCAGTCTTTATAATCCGGTATCCAGTCATGTTCATCTAAGTCAATTCCTTCCTTTTCAATGAGTTCTTTTATCTTTTCAGCGTTCTGGATACCACCTTCGTCATTATCTAAAGCAAGGTTGACTTCCCTGGTTACATCGTCATGTAAATGATTCATTAAGGACTCAAATTTTGCAGCTCCGGCAAGCGGCAGATAATCATAAGATTTATAATCAATCCCCTTTGCCTTTAAAATGCTCATGATAGACATTGCATCAATAACACTCTCTGTTACAATCAGCTTTTCAGATCCATTATTAATATAAAATCCATGCTCATAATCGCTGTTTTCAACGTCTGCAACAAATCTTTTTTCCGTGTTCGTGCCTCGTTTGCAAGCAAAAACAGGCTGTTTATCTTTATCGTAGGATACAAATACACAATTGCCTCTCTGATCCTGATAGAGCATCTTCTGATTCACAAAGTCCTGTACCACATCCTGATCTATGTATCTTGTCTTTATCAGATATGCATATGCACGCCTCATATCGGCACCTCTTGGCGGTAACTCAAATTCTCCTTTTTCTTTTACTGACGTTCTGGATGGAGCTGCCACATGCTCCATCCCTTTCACTCTCCCTGAAAAGTCAACCATGATCTCCCTCATGGTACGTCCGCTGAAATGCTTTGCAAAATCGATCACAGATCCTCCATATGCAGTTTTTCCATAACCACCACCAATAGAATTTCTCCAAAAACAGTTCCGCTCCGGATCAATCATCACTGAATCGTGTTCTTTCAGTGTGAAATATTTTCCACGCCTCACAAGTGTAAAACCTAATTCTGAAGCGTAATCTACAATGCGTATGTTATCAACAATCTGCTGATGGACGACTTCATCGTTGTGTCTGTAAAAATCCCTCTGGTTATCCGATATAAATTTGCTTATTGCCTCAAAAGATATTCCGTCCGGCATCGAAATATTTAATGCCTGTGATATCTGCTGTGCATATTCAATCTGTTTTTTCGTTGCATTTCCCATAGCGTTCTCCTTTATTCGTACTGCTCGATCTGCAGTCTGGCATTTTTAATACGTTCCTTATATTCTTCTATCTGATCCTTATAATTATCAATATTGGAATTGGATGTACCAATCTGTGAATTTGCCTTTGCAATCAATTGTTCTGTATTTTTCTGCTCCTGCGCAGTCTGGTATTTTTCTGATTCCTTTAATTCCTCGATCTCTGACTTACAGTTTTCTATTGTCTGCTGTTCCTCTTCGATCTGCTTATTTAAGGCTTCTATCATCTGCTCATAACCCTCGATGATTCCATTCTGCTGTTCGATCATATATTGAGCATAAGTAAGATCTTCAATTTTATCTGTTGTATCCACAACTCTTTTATTCGTGTACAACTTCAATGCATTAGCATCCTCTTTCCTTATTTGTAAGGATATCTCACTCCAGTCATCCGGTATATCCTGTATCCTGATCACATATAAATCTTTTTCCTGCAAATAAAGTGATGTGGTGAGATATCCTTTTTTCCTATCCAAAGCAGTTAGATCATAAGTGTTTATACCATCAAATGACATATTTTTAATGGTTAGCACTATCTCCATCTCGCTCTGTGGCTTACAATATTCCCAGCTTATAAGTGTGACCTGTCTGGAATCCCATTGTCTGGCCACATTCATTTTGGATGGCTTTATCAGATCATTATTATCTGGATACCATACTTTTGATGTAAAAAACAGAGCATATCCACATACGATAAAAATTATAAATCCTGTAAGAATCATACTTGTTCTGTGTTTTGCTTTTTTATATTTATTAAATATAATAGCCGCAGTTTTTTCTTTTTTCATCGCAATCCTTCTTTTTTTTATTGAATTATTTGTAGTAAACGTAATAATAACTTGTCTGCACATCCGGGATACTATCCCATCTTACATTTGCGTTGCCACCATTAACCACCAGATCACACACACCGGCATTTGGAGCTGATAATGTAGTACTGCCATAATTTGCATACATACAATTGCTTGTATGGTTATAACTGATTGCAAAATAGGTATAACCATTTGTATTAGGAATTGATTTCCAGCCTGTGCTATAATTTGCTGCCCCACGTACCCACGTAAACTGTGCTTCCACTGTTGATACTCCAATGTTTCCGGCTGCATCACGTACTGCAAAATAATATGTTCCGGAAGGATCTGCAGAATATAACGGATTTTCTCCATTTAACCCAATGCGTTTTTGTGTTGTCATCGTTTTTGATGGAGCAACATTACTCCATGTCACCTGCGATACAAGCGGATTTGTTTTGCCGAGATAATATCCGGTAATTCCAACATTATCCTCTGCTGTAAAATTAACTACGACATCACATGTCTGCCAGTATTCATCAAATCTTCCTGTAGCCGGATTAAAATTACCGATCACACCCATGTTAGTGCCGGCAGTGGTAAACGATTTACTTACGGTAGGTGCTACATTATCGCGCCATACTGCATACAATGTAATTGTCTTATTATCTTCTGCGGTAATATTTCTCACATTCTGACCGTTTCCATATTCTGGGACTGTTGCACCTGGATCTGTAGACCATCCGAGAAATTCATATCCATTTCTGCTATATGTATTTTGCGCCAAAACTGCATCGTTATCATATTTAAACTGTTGGCTGCTCATGCTTCCAGAGCCACCATTTGGATCATAAACAATCGTATATATGTTATTTCTCCATACAGCGGAAAATTTCTTGTTTCCGTCAAATTTTACCTGTGCTGCCTGTATTGGTAATGTCTGTGTTATTATCATCGCAGCCATCCACAACACTACCATCCGTTTTATTCCTTTTTTCATCTCAATTCTCCTTATTCGAAAAAGACGTATGAAATGTAACAATCTGATCTGGTAGAACTTAATGAATAGGATACGTCTGCTCCATTGACCTCATATGTTGCAGCTATTCCATCCGGCAGAATTGTACCACTTGATGTATACATCTCTATATATGGTGCCCCACTTGTATTAAGTATCGCAACTTTTGCCTCTTTCTTTTCGTTAATTAAAGTGCCATTTTTAGCAGCCATAGATGCATTGCCAAAGTATGCCGTATTATCCAATACCGCAATATTTCCGGCTTTATCTCGTACTGCAAAGTAGTATGTACCAGACGTATAACCGCCAACTCCATCTGCCTCATATCCTCTTGTAATCGTTACCGAATCTCCATTAACAGGTGTCCAGTTTACATCATCTGCTTTTACCGGGCTCGTACTGCCCCAATAATACCCGGTAACACCCTCGTTATCCTGAAATGTATACGTGTACTTCATATGAAGGAATCTCGCCCATATATTATCCACATACACAAGATTTGACTGGATTGGATCAGTCTGCTTTAATTCAAGCTCTGGGGCTGTGACATCTTTCCATACCGCATACAATGTAATCTCCGCATTATCCTCTGTTGTAAGGTTTTTTACAATTTCCTGATCCATGTAATCCGGTGTGGCTGCATCAGATGCAGACGCCCATCCTAAAAACTCATATCCGGTACGCTGGTATGTATTAGCTTTTAGTGTTCCGGCAATATCATATTTGAAGCTTTCCTTTTGCACGCTTCCTGTTCCTCCATTTGGCTCAAAAGAAACTGTATATATATTATTTCTCCATGCAGCGGAAAACTTCTTGTTTCCGTCAAATTTTACCTGTGCAGCCTGTACTGATAACACTTGGCTTTGCAAAATTAGTGTTATCAGTACACAATGAATAATTTTTTTTAAATGATTTTTCATAGCTGATTCCTCTTTAATTAAATACAATTTTACGGAAATCCAGATCATTTACTGTATTTCCGGCACCAACACAAACACTAAATTTAATATATTTTCCTGCCGGAATATACATGGCATATCCATCTTTAGTATCAAATGCTCTATACAAACCAGATGCATTCGGACTATTGAACAAACACATCTTTGGTTGTACACCTGAATATCCTAAAATATAATAAAATCCACTTTCTCCCACCGGAACATCCGTTGTTACTCTCCACATCGAATCACCATCCATGTGATACTGACCCGACGAATTTAAGTATCCATAACTGTATTCTCCATCAGGATTCCACCAAGTAGTATTTCCCGGTATCAATCTACTACTCACCGTCACCGATTGCACAGCACTTATTGATTTATAATTTTTTGTTTCCCCAACATTTACAGTAATATCAACTGTTCCAGCACTTCCATATTTTGTAGGTAATACCTTTACGCTTCTGCCCTCAATTGCTACATTGTTAACTATGGATGTATTAGATGATGTGGCGGATATTGTTCCTTCACTGTTGGACGATACAGCAATATATCCATTTGATGTATCTATGCTCATCCATGCCTCTGCTTTTTCAATTGTCACATTTACGGAGCCTGTAGTGGTCAAACAGTCTGAATGCGTTGCTTGCCAATATACTGTATAATTTCCAGCATCCGTAAATGTAGGCATCGATGACATATTATAATTTCCATCCGATGTACCATATGTAAAAGTGACTCCCGGAATATTGGTTGTGACAGATGGCTGATGAGGCTGTCCATCATAAACACCCACATAGTTCGTACAATCTACATCTACATATCTTGCCTGCCAATGTGCATAAATTGTAGTATCAGATGCAGCCATTTTCGTATCTTTGCTTACCTGCTGTCCTCCATCCGGGGAATCAAACCATCCTATGAGGTCATAATAATCTCTATTGATGTCCGGCAGTTTCCCATAGGAATCTTTATATTTGACTTTTCTGTTTTCAATGATCCCGCGTCCATCGTTTGCATCTAATTTTAATTCATATGTATTAATCTTCCATGCTGCCTTGTAGCTTTTGTTTTTATCAATTCTGACCTGTGCAAATGATGTTGTGGTTAACCCAAACGTCAAGCACACCATAAGTGCCATACAAATAATGCTTTTTATTTTATTTTTCAATTTCCGTACCTTCTTCCACCGTTTCGGTATTTTCCGCGACTTCTGTTTCTTCGATTGTCTCTGTTTCTTCTGTATCCTCGCTCTGCTCTGTATCTTCCGGAATAATTTCTTCTGTGGATTCTACAGTCACTGATTCTGATTTTTCTTTTATTGAATCATTCTCTTTTTCATCTATCATGAGCATTGCTGATCTTGCACCATTTAACGCTACATTTTCCCATCCGGATGTTGTACTCTTATAAAATGCAAGTGAATTATATGTATTTCCGCTGCATATTACATTGGTATATCCGGATGAATGTGTTGCAAATGAATTTTTGGCTTTCTGTATATCAATCTGTGTGTTATTTACCCGGTATGTTCCGGAAATGCTTTTACAGTTATTAAATGCCATATCTATTCGCGTCACACCTGCTGGTGCAGCCTGTGATCCTCCAATGTATGGATATTGTGTTATCTTTGAGGCTCCATCACACATATAAGCAATATTTACTAATGCAGCTCCTCCACCTAATGACGGAATTTCTGAAAGAGATGAACACCTTGCAAATGTGCCAAAATATGATACTGCGGCATTATCGTATATCATATTGTTAATCTGTCTCAAACTTACACAGTCTGCATACAGGAATCCATAATTGTGTTCCAGGCATTGAACTCCGCCAACAGGATAATTTATAATTTCTATCTCACGGTTTTCTCCAAATGGTCCAATACCGCTTCCCATGTCTGACTTGTTCAACAATACAGGCATTGTCACTTTATTTGATGCTGATGTGTAATAATCCCATGTTTTAGGCACGTTTACCACTGTATTTCGCCCTACATACCGTGATAAAACAATATTTCCACCGGACAGGGCGGTTGAATACGCCCATTCCGGAGAAAACTGAACCTCAAGTATCTGTACCGCTGATGCATTGTTAATATTAAAAGATACACTTCCTTGACTGCTTCCATCAGAAGCGTATGTTTCCTTCAAGCTGCCTAACATGCTTTTTCCGTTATATATAACATCTTTCAGGAAATAATCTTCATCAGCCTTAAACTCTACCGTAATCCGGTCGTTATCTTTTACATATAATTCATCCAGTCCGGAAGCTCCATTGACTGTATATTCACCATGCAAAGAAGTATTCCCCGGATGTGCCTCTGTAAAATCCTGTGTCTTTTGTGTATCCTCGCCCATATTATCAATAACATTGATCTGATTATAAGTATTTACACTGTCGTACTGTAAATCGCTTATTTTTAGCTGATATGGTTTCTTTTTAAAATTTGCTTTGTAAGTGTGGTTTCCATCAAATGTGACCTGTGCGGCCAGAACAGAGGTTGAAGAAAACAGCAAAAATAAAGCACATAAACCACATATCCATTTTCTATTTTTCATATAATTCACGCTTTCTTACTATGTAAATTACACTTGCCATACATCCTACAATAACCATTGATGCCATTGTTTTTCCCAGTTGACTTTCTCCGGTCTTTGGTGATAATGTATCTTCCGCCTGTATTTCTTCATTTACACTTTGATTTTCAACTGTATTATTTGTTTCTTCTTTTACTGAATTTTCATTCGGTCTACCCGATATATTTTGTCCAGTTGTATTAGATTCTTCCGGTGTCTGTGGTGTTTCCGGATTTTGCGGTGTTTCCGGAGTCTGCGGTGTTTCTGGAGTCTGCGGTGTTTCTGGTGTAGTTGGCTGCCCTGGTTCCTCGTTTTTTTGTGTTAAAGCAGCTACTAATATCTGACTTGCATATTCGTTTACTGTATACATATCATTAATTTCAACCGGGTTTCTTAATACATTAAATTCACTGCCGAAGTAATACCATTTCAGATTATAATTTTTTAAATTATTGTTATATTCAGATAAATCAATCTCATCATTCTGCATAGAATATTTTACGTCCAATAATTTTTCTGTTCCATTTTCATCTGATGTATATAATCTGACGATCTTTTTATCGTATTCAGGATATGCATAATTGAACTGATCATCATTCATCTGTTGCCCATCTTCACTGTGCCATTTTATAAAATTTAATCCGTCTATATCGGCTGGCTGATATAATGTTCCAAGATCTTCGGCTGCTGTACCCCTCTGTACAGATTTTGTAGTTTTGCTCTCATATTCTCCCGAAATTGGATTCCATTCTTGAAAATGAACAAATACAAGATCTTCGAATACGTCACCTTTATAAGCATTTACATAAAAATCTCTAAATGCTTTTAAAGTTCCATTGTCTTGCATTTCAAAACAATCATATGCCCTTCCTGCATTATCGCTTAATCTAAAGTGGTCTATCATCCATTTTCCTGATGCAGAATCTGCATCATTGATAAATGTATATTCATACTCTCCTGTCGCATTATTGTATACAAACTCAACATAATGATAATATTTATTTACAATTTCTGTTGTATAATGAGATTTATTTCTGTTCACAAGCCATGCATGCACTGCCGTTGCCCCTTCTGCTTTGACGCTGATTTTTACAGAATCCCCTTCATCAAGCCGTGCGCCTACATCCTTATCCATGACAACCTGTGTAATCTTAGCTTTTTCATCCGCAAATACATGTGTAATTCCGATTATGATAAAAATAAAAAAAATCATAAATGATATAAAAAACTTTCTTAAATTCAAATCTTTTAAAATATAAACCATTTTCAATTCTCCTGTCATCTTCAATAAAAAGGAAATATTATTTCTTTGTGCATAAGCTCCAAATGATCTTTCTTAATCTCTGCAATATATAGATACCTAAAATCAGTAACAATACGTCTACCGGGATCATCAGGTATGCCATGATATCTGAACTTAATAATTCACAAAAGACCGTTCCTAAACAATAAATACCTGCCATTGCCAAGATATCTGCGATCAATTCCCCTATAGTTAATAAAAACATGATCATTGTGATCCATATATTCTGCTTTTTTTCTTTTACTGACATTATTCTGTCTGCTCCCATCCCTCAAACGTATATCCGAGTTTTTCCGGATTTGGAAGTGTCACGGTGTTTCCTTCCAGTCCTACGATGTGACGTACCGGACAGGTTGCATCTCCATAATCTAATGTGATTTTAAAGAACTCTGCAGATATACATGTCATGTTTCCGGATGCATCTTTGCATGCCATGTAATACGTTCCGGGCTCTGCAACCGTCTGATCACTCTGAGCTGATGTACACGGCGTGAAAACCACCTCTGTTTCTTCCGGATTTTGCAATCCAAAATAAACCTCTGCTATTCCTGAGCCTTTATCACTCATGTTCATTGTTACCGTTTGTGTCTCGGCAACATTATTGGTCGATGTAAAATCAACTTCCGGAGCAATATCATCTACCCAATCCGCATAAAAAACCTTATCATGTGCAACACTATCTTTATCCATTGGATTTCCTTTATCATCTTCCCATCCTGCAAAAGTCCATCCTTCCCATGTTGGTGTTAAGAGCGCCGGATCATAAGCATCATCTAATTCCACGATAAAATCCTGATTACCATACGATGTTACAGATACCTTTACATCCGTTTCCTGCGAAGTACTTCCTGTATTGGTATTAAGTTTTACTCCGCAAAGTCCAATTTTTTTGTTACTGGATCGGCACCTCCTTCATCAAATGTTGCATAGAAATGTTTATTTTCGTATTTGATCGAGCAATCATTTAATCTGTCATAAAGTATCGATACCTGATTATTGATATTAGATACATCTGTCTGCATACCATTAAATGATGTAATCAGATTTGAAATAGATGTAACATTGTTCTGGATGTCCTGACTGTTCTGGCTGATCGATGTTGTATTATTATGGATGTCCTGTGTATTCTGTGTGATAGAATTCGTGTTGTTTTCGATATTCTGTGTATTTTCATTGATTGTCTGCTGAATGCCAGGAACAACTTCATCTTCTAAATATTTTTTAAAATCCGAAAGATCTTTTTTGTTCTGTTCTGCCATTTCTTCCAATGCTTTTTTAACTGCCGCAATTTCTTCGTCCGACAACTCTTTATTGCTTGTAAGCTGTTTTATGATTTCTGTCTTTAATGATTCAAAATCGGTGGCTGTGCTGTCTTTCAGTGAATTTATAATAGATATGACACTCTGGAACTCTTTTTCTGTAAGAGTATCTTTTTCCTGCAGCTCCTTTAATTCTTTTTCAAAGCGTTCTTTCAGCAGTTCGTATTTTTCCTCATTTGTAAGATTATTCTGTTCCAGCAGTTCTTTCAGTTGATTCATGATCGACTGTCTGATTTCATCAGAATTGTCCTTCTGCTCCAGCAGTCCTGCATCTTTTAAGCTTTTGATGATCAGATCTGCAAGCTGCTCTACATTTTCATCACTTAAATATTCTTCAACATTTGTGGTTGTAAAATAATTTGCCACATATTTTGATATTTCATCTTTCAGCTCTGCGGCTGCATACACATTATCCACTTCTGTGGTAGTTTCCGTGACCACGTCATCTGATATGTCACCGTAAAGCACATCATCCACTATTTTTTTCTTATATCCCGGAAGGATCAAAAAATAAATGATGATAATGGTTATGATCATTGCTGCTATGATTGCAGCTCCTGTTATCAGCATCTGTTTTGATGGTTTTGCTTTTTCATCATCTTTCTTTTTTAAATCTAAAATCTTCATATCTTGACTCCTTACCAAATTTTTATCTGCCACTGTGCTACACTCTCGTAAAGCACCGCATCAATATTTACCTTCTCATTTGCCATAACTTCCAAGCTCAATGTGACTGTACCGGTCTCATCATCGATCTCCAGATCATGGAGCGATACCGCATATGTATAATCATAAAATCCACATGCATACATTGTTTTCTGAATTGCTGCAACCAAAGTATCATAATTTTCTCCGATAGCTGCTATCTCCTCCTCTGTAAGATCCTGTATCTCAAAATCTTCATAGACCAGAGGTTCTACATTATCGTCCAATTCTTCTTCGGCTGTCTCTGTAACTGTCGTTGTTTCCGACTCACCGATGCTGTTATCCGCATCATCAAAATTATAGTCTGCAGTCTGTTCGTAAAACTCGCTGTCATACCGTTTTTCCTCTGATTTTTTTTCTTTATTGAGGTACTGAATACCTGATATGACTATCATGAACACGGCAAATATAATGCACCCTATTCCTAATATTTTTGATTTATCTTTTTTCATTGTTCATTCCTTACTTTAGTATTGTATTTGATAACCTGCCAAAACTGACTGTCTCATTACTTCTTTCTATAGTTCCGTATTTTACGCAATCGCCCGGTTTTGGCGCATGGATCATAAGCCCATTTCCTACATAAATTCCTACGTGATGAGTGACACCATTTTTGCGGGTAAAAAAAACCAAGTCTCCGGGTACTGCCTCTTCCTGTGTTATTGGTGCTGCTACATTTTTATATCCGGCTGCAGTCAATCTTGCTCCTGTATATTTTCCGGATAATTTGTAGCAGTAATATACAAGTCCTGAACAGTCAAATTTATCCGGGCCGGTTGCTCCATACACATATGGATAGTTGAGACACCTTTCTGCCACATCTACTACCCCGCTGTTACCCTCTGCTGTAAAAGATGCTGAATAGTACCGCAGAACGTGGAATGTATAATACTGATCACCATAAGCCCATACTCCAAGTGACTGTGCTTTATTTCCAGTTCTCTTTTTTCCCTTGCTCTGTTCTTTTGCAAAATCATTGGTGTTGTCCTGCGTCCACTGACCATCCCTGTTAATGGCATATCTTATATAGCCACCACCAAAGTTGTAGCCCTGCAGTGCCAGTCGTATTTTATTCATGTCTGTAATGGATTCGACTTTTGCTGCATCCAACCGTGCAGCCATTACTTTAACGCCCTGATCTATGGATTCCTCAACCGACAGAGTATTTGGACTTAGTCCCAGAGATTCAGATGCCTGAAATATATCGTTACCAATTCCACCGGATTCCTGCATTATGACCGCAAGCAGTAAATCTACATAATCCTCAATCTCATATTTAATTGCATATTCTGTTACCAAGTCTCTGTAAGCATCTACTTCTGCAGTAATGCCAAGCGTCCCCATCGATGTTTCGATTTGTTCTGAGTTATATCCATTGAATAAAACAAACTGTAAATTGCGAAATTGAACTGTAGCCATAATCACAGGAAGGAAAAAAAGTGTTAATGAGAAAACAATTATCAAACAGGCAATCATATATTTTGCCTTTGATCTTCTCATTAAACGCCTCCCTTGAAAATTTCCTTTTCCTCTTCTGTAATCTGTATATGTACCTCCATTGTCTGCGCGGATGACAGATTCACAATTGCGTCTCCCATCTCCAGTTTTGGTATCTTCCTGATCTGTGATTCTGTTAAAATACCGTTAAATACATTTCGCAACAAATCTGTAGCATTACTATCCTGATGCATAATGAATTTGTACTGTGTCAACTCAAATAGCGTTTTTAATTTGTTTAAGGCTACATCCGATGTACCCTCCGGTACATAATCTCGTATACTCTGACTTGCAAGACATATTCCTCCAAAATATTTTCTGGCTTCCCGCATATATGTGATGATCATATCAAGGATCACTTCAAATTTTGTATTTACCCATCGATGGCTTTCATCAACCAGAATCAGGAAATCAACGACATCTTCAATTCTAATTTTTCCGCTCTCATATTTTTCTTTCATTACCTTACCGTTTGTGACCATATTATCCCAACAGAGAGCCATTAATGATGTCATCTGTGCTGCAAATACGTTTGTAGCCATATCTTTTAATCCTGATATATTAAATACAACAATCTGTTCATCCATGATGTTATTGATAGAACTGTGACCGTTAAACATGTTTCCGTAAGTTTTAACGATATATGATATCTGCCCGGTAATATTGTAAAGCGTCTCCAGTCGCGTCTTGGCAAGCACCATTTCTGCTTCGTTATATTCTTTTTGCAGCATTTCCGCGATGCATTTATTCAAATAATCCAGAAATTCGCTGAATATTGGATATGCTGTTGGGGGAAGTCCTGATATCTGTCTTTCCACGCCGTCTACTATAGGTGTCAAACCAATACTTTCGTAAAATTCTGTTAGTAAATTGGTAAAATCAGTAACTTCAGTGCTTTCTGCCTCCGGATTCAAAGCTTTGTAAAAAGTTGTCAAGCGCGATATATGGCGCGAAAAGTTCAACTGTTCGCTTTCTGTGGCATGCAGAATCTCCAGAGGATTCTGGATATCCTTACCTGATCCATCCGGTTTTAATATCTTTCCTCCCAGTTCTTCCGTAAGAGCAACAAATTCATCCGCCACATCAAAAATCCTCAGAAAATGTCCTTTTACTCCTTCATCCTCTTCCATTATTTTTAATAATGTGGATTTTCCAGATCCCATTGTACCGACAACCAGTGAATTGTAATAAGACCGGATTTTTGTTTTATAGAACATGTCCCATACAAAATTGCCGCCTGTCGGCGTATATCCATAATAGCCGCCTCTTGGATCTTCCAACTGACTAAAATGAAATGGATAACCACCCGCCAGAGAATTTGAAGTATAACTTTGTCCCTCCACTGCTTCCCGGCTTTTCTGCTGTTGTCCGTATGTATTATTCATGGACATCCAGTCATCTTTTGTTTCATTCAGATTGATATACGTTTTATATCCTTGATTATCAAGTTTTGTCTTTATCTCCTTGATCTTTTCTTCCAGTCCGATCCATGTCCGATCTGCAACAAAGATTCTGGTATCAATGACCTTGACAACTTCATTCATCCTTGATATTTCCTTCATAAGCATATCCATCATCTGAAACTTTGTTTCTGCATCCTCTTCATCCACGTAACTAGATGCGCTTCTGTATCTCTGATTCTGTTCACTCATGGATCGGTTTAAATTTTTCTTAACCTCTTCCACATCATTAGTTGAAATATCAACCGTTACAACAGTACCTTTGATATTGGTTAATGGGGCTAACCAGTGATCATCCATTTCCTGTGGGTATTCCATGATATGCAGACATGCTTCATATCCATCTCCGGTTTTTACATACAGATCATCCTTAAAACTAATGCCTCCATGTGGCTGTATTTTTTTTATCAGCTCGACATCATATTCCGGTTCTTTCTGCTTTTTTTTATCCTTACTCATTGTTTTCCCTTTTCCTGATCATAGAGTTTTTATTATTACACTTATTAAGAATCTCATTCTTTTTTTCTTTATCGATTTCTAACAAAAGTCCATCCCTGCCAAGTCCAAGATCATCCATTAGACGATTCCGCAGTAACACAATTTTTTCTTCGTTCTCAGCAAAAATTTTAAAATAATACTGCCGCGTAGTCTGGTTTAATTCCAGCCACTCAAACTGTTCCAGTTTTCTGTCAATCCATCTCTTGTATCTGGCATTTTTTGTATTTTCCCTTTTCTTGCTGTAAAAAGCTTTCTGCTTGCTCATGTCACTTGGAAAATTCAATGCTATGATCTTTATATCCGCATCATAACGTCTAAAACATCTGGAAAACTTGGCCATATTAAAATAGACCTCGTCATCGGAAAGATTCTGTAAATCCTGAGATTTTATTTCGATCAGATCCATGTACTGATATCCGGTCATGTCTTTATCAATAATAAAAGCCTCCAACTCGTCATCGTAATCTCTTTCCGGGATCAGTTGTAATACATATTTTGAAGTTCCTGCATTTTTCTGCTTACTGTTCGGCTTCTTGACAATCATATAAACTAACGCCACAGTACATACGATCATTCCTATTCCACTAATTATTAGATTCATGACTTCCTATCCTCTCAAATACATCACTCCTGATAGGATGATATGTATTCGTATCCTTTCTCAAATATAGAAAAATAGACTGGAACATGCGTCTGCCATGATTGTATGGACTTGGTAATGTCAATCCAACGGCAACGATTGCTGAAAAAATTCCATACAAGATTTTTAAATGTGAACTAACTCTGCCACGCATCATGTATGCAGCCACTCCATAAATAAGCAGAAAGAAAAAATCAAATGCATAAATATGCCATGAGATTTTTGATTGTGATTTGATCTCTTTTGCTGAATAATATTTACTCACTTTTCTTATTCTCCTTTTCTGTCACTTCCGGAAAGATTTGATTTTTTACCAACATCCTCCATAGCGTTTCTGATGTTATTTGCTTCTTCTTTTATTGAAGTTCTGCTAATATCAGCTTTTTCATTGAATGAGCCTTTCGATGAATGATTTATATTTCTTTCTAATCTATCCCCATCTTTGGCATTTCCGTTTCCAGTATTATTTTTTTTGACAGAACTTACCTTTGGAGAGGATGATGCAGGTTTCAATGCACTGCTCCGTGAAATATTTTTAGAAGCTGAACCAATGGAAGATGCCTTTCCTCTATAATTTCCTGACGCTCGTTTAATATTACCTTTGGATGATGAACTGCCTTTTCCTGATGGTCTGTTTCCTGGCATCCTGCTCATTTTATTCTTAAGCTGATCTTTTGAATCATTTGCTATCGGACTCTTCTTCATGGATAATCCGCTTTCATTTGTATCTGCATTTTTGATATCTGATTCAATGTTTGATGCCCCTGTCTGCTTTCCATCTTCTCCTGAGCCGGTCTTATCATGATCTAATCCGCCTGACTGTGATATACCACTTTCGTTTTTATCCTGCTTTGAACCATTTTCAAGATTCTGTGACTTCTGACTCTGATTTTCTCCTGCATTCTGATTGTTCTGTCCACCATTATTATTTCTTTCCTTGTCAAAAGAATTATTCAGATTTCCATTGTCTTTATTCAAACCGTTTCCATCATTATCTGACGGATTGCCATTTGAACCGCCTGAACTATCTGATTTACCACCTTTCGCTCCTCCTGATGAACTTCCATGATCTGATGAACTTTTGCCACCACCACCATTTGCACCCATCGCATTAAGCAACTGCCTGTGCTGTCTTTGCTGCCATGCAAACTGTGCCGGTCTTGCAATTGTATTTTTTGCTGCCTGTGCAACATGGTAAGCTGCCATAATCTTTCCAAATCCACTCTGCAGTCCTGCATCAATGCCAGTGAGCTGCTGTATCAGATACGGGCCATCTACCACGGCAAATGCAATAAAAAGAAAAACGATATTGTAAACCAATGAATTTTGTCCGGCTTTACTATTCAAATACAACTGTGCAAAATTGAAAACCTTGATACACACTGCTGACAGCACCAGTACAATGTATCCATCTTTCAGTGAACCAAGAATTTTTAATGTCTTTTGCAAACCATTCACATCTGCTGAATATAAAAGTGCCAAAATCCTTGTTATGGCAAGTTCATAAATAATCCTTACTGTTTTATAGCTGACACATATATAAACGATGCAGTATGCGATCAGCGTTATATAAATATTGATGTAATTTACGTGATATCTGTAATAAAACTCATTAAACCAGTCATCACCACCGGAGCTGTTCCATCCAAAACCATTGTAAATATCCTGAATCGCATAAAACTGTGTTCCATTAGATGCATCTACCTGCCACAATAGTTTGTGACTTAAAATATACTTTGTATCACCATCTGCATCTGCATAATTCATGACATCATTGATCCTTACATTTTCAACCGCAAATGATCCTTCTGGATAATGATAATTTTCCAAATTACTTTCATTGGAAATATCCATATTTGCCATGCCATATTTGGAATCAATGTATTTCAGGTCATAAAAATTTTCATTAATGATGTTACTGGTGTTTGATTCACCTGCAGCCACTTCCTGACAGAATGCATTTACGCCCTGATTGAGCGTTATCATGATATATCCAAGTGCTGAAATGCTTATCCCTGCAACCATAACACTTTTCAAAAAATTCGGCTTTTTTTCATGATCGATCATCATTACTGTTCCTGCAAAAACAAGTGATACAGTAAACAGTGCCTGAAACAATCCTTTTAATGTTGCTATCCATTGCTGTAAAGGTTCGTAGGTTGTAAAATCAATCAATCCCAGCGAATAGGAATATAGGCTTTGACATAAATCACTCAGTATTGCACATCCTTTTACAAGTGCCCAGCCGATTGTATGTGCAATGTCCAGAAACAAATTGTTTGATACTAACCATGCCTGGTTTTTTCTCATAAATGCAGCAAATTCATCACCTGTCATGGCAAATACATCTGTCCGGAACAAAAAAATCATTATCCCAAAACATAGCGCGGATACCATTAATTTTCTTTTTTTACTGAATCTTCGCATTTCTTTCCTCCGCCTACACTGTTGATTGTTATTGTAATTGCCTTTTTCTCGTAATCCTTTAAATAATTATCAGCATTGATAATGCTCTTGATCGCAGTAATATCCATGTCCAAGACTTCATCTTTGTTGTAATCATTCCCTTTGATCTTCTCCATGATTTTTAAAACTGCATCCCTGACATTCTCTGGAAAATCTATCAGTCTACTTCCGTTTTCGCTTAATTTCTCCTGTGCCATCTGCCGAAAAGAAATTTCCGGATCCCATACCCTGTTTTTCAGATTGATATATTCCCTTGATTCTGTGTTTACATCATCAAGATCAATCTCATCCGCATTTGGAAAATCATCTGTCAAATACTGATATCTGTATTTAAAAGCTGTTCCGGTATCAAGGCTGTTGAATATTGGTGTCGGTTTAATAGGATTTCCATGGTTATCTGTTCTTTTCATGGTTCTTTTGATGACTGCCTCTCCCTCCCGGAGTTCCTGCAACTGGTTTGCAGAAATCAGTCTTTTTTCTAGAGAACTTTCCATAAAATGTTTGGACAAGGAAAACATAGATCCTGTTCTCTGCAAATCCGTAACCGTTTCCGTTCCAATCTGTTTTGAAAATTTTTCTGGTGTATCGTCATCTCCTGCCATCAGATATACTTTATTACCGCAGTTTCCATAAATAATCTCTCCGTCTTTTCCATAAACACTTTCAAACTGCTGTAAGCTTTGAATATAAAAATCAAAAAATATATTTCGTCCAAGACCGATCGTTACCATTCCCCTTAAATCTTCAATCTTTGGCATATTACCTGCCTCATCCACGACCATCTTTACTCTCCGTGTGCATTTTCCTTTTTTCCCACACTTCTGTGCCAACGCCACATATACCTGCTTAATAAATGTAACTGCCAGAAAATTTTTGGAAGAATCATAATCCGGGAATCCAATGAATACTGCAATCGGTTTATCTCCAAATCCAATATCCACAAAATGAATACTGTTTTCGGCTGTCATCTTTGCAATATTTTCAAATGTAAAAATATCCAGTTTGGAAAGCATTGTAGAGTAAACGTTTCCTTTGGTTCCTGATGTCGCAAATTCCAATGACGCATATTTAAGTTTTGCCCTGTCAAGCGGAGGACGTTTTGTAAAAAATTCTTCCAGCATAGTAGTGTGAGTATCTGGGTCAATTACATTTCTCTGCAGTTCTGTAAATGTATTAATGATACTGTACATATTGACCTTTTTCTCATTCACATCTGTATCATAATATTCAACCTCATCCGGTATATAAGGGACATCATAGTTTAAAAAAACATCTGTCTTGTAATTCTGGTATTCATTTCTTACATTCTGTTTTTCTTCATCTGATAATTTTTTAAATTCCTCTGTTTTTTTCTTATACGCCACTTTTCTCTTTTTATTGATAATTTTATCTTCCTTTAGGGCATCTTCTGTTATGGCAATGATAAGACACGCCGTAATGGTTGCAGCCGTGCTTGCGAAGTACCGTTCATTCCCAGTCTGATTTTCCGGATCAAAAACAAGAAATGTAAATGCCTGTGCCTGAAGCTCTGCTTCTGCAGGATTTCCGGCTTTATAAAACTGCTTGATAAGATCGAGTACATCATCTCCCATAGAATGCAGAGGATCCTGCAGATTCAACAGATATACTTCATATCCCCTTTTTTCCAATGTTTTCTTTGATGATTTATAAAGTTCGATTTTCATGTCAATCGCCACAATTGATGGTCTCTGTTTTGACCTGGAATATACATCTATGGACTTATAAACCATCGTCTCACCTTTTCCTGATCTTGTTGTACCAATGACAACGTTATTGACAGGTGATGTATCAATATAAATCTTGTTTCCATGCTCACAGATTGGAAATCCCGGTGGTCCATCATACTCAATTTTCCTGTCCTCAATCTCTATATACTGCTCTTTAATTTCCTCCAATTCTGTCCAGCGCTGCGTTCCCTTTTGCCCTATATTGATTTCCTCTTCGGAATAGGCAAACTTAATCTGATAAACAAAGGCAACATCAAGTATTGCAATAAAAAGAAAAAACATGGTGTATAATGATCTGACAAATTTTGAATGTAATATCAAACTTATTCTTGGAAATATGTTTACGAAGGAAATGGCATCCGCCAATTTTCCCCCACCACCAACACTGGATGTTATTCCGGCGAATGAATTGATGACAAAATTAATCAGAATTAAAAAAGCAACGTCCATCAAAAAAGTTATCAGAGCAAGATTCCTTTTATCTGAAATGATGCGGTTTATCTTCATCAACCGCTTTTTTTTATCTATCATTTTCACCTCTCTGATAAGAAGGTACTATTAATAGTACCTTCCTGATTTTTGTTTAAAATAAAAGATAAGCTGCGCTTTCAAATATAAACTTAGACGCGACATCCTCGGCAAATGATGAAGCACAATAAACGAGGCCAGCACCTACTGCAATATACGGAATTGAACTTTTCGCCCATGTCTGAAATTTTTCAGATGGGATTATGCAACCAAAACCAATTACCACAAGAACAATACCTATTAACAATTTCACCGCAGGTACATAACTCTGTACTAAGTTGCTTAATCCTGTCATCATAGTCATCATAAGGCATTTCCTCCTTTCTCTTTTACTGAAGATTTTTCATCTTCTTTTTGTTTTCTGGAAACCAGATACATTATGAGTACCAGCAAGATACAAAAGATCAGTATTCCAATCCCGGCATAAAAAACTGCCTGTGTCACAGGAACTACCTTTTCGTACACTGCCGTTGCCTTGATGACGTAATTAAAATTGTCATTTTCAGCGTTTTCGTATGAAGCCTCATACTTTACATATTTGATATGTGAAGAGTAATTTGCCCTATACAAATACCCATAATGCTGTATTTCTGCGACTGCATCCCGGCAGTCTACTCCATTTTCATCTGTGTATGGTTCACCTTTCCAAGTAATAGAACTTACAGAATAAATAGATGGTGATAACCCAACACTCTTTAACAGATCTTTTTCGTATCCCTTTAACGGATACTCATCATCTGACCTTACATAATTTCCATTCCACTCGAATACACCAAGATTGTAGCCTTCAAATGTAACATCTATAGAATCCTTAATGAGAGTTCCTCCATCAAGCACTTCAATGCCACTCAATGGACATTCCACTTCCATTTCCTCGCCAGTGCGAAGATCTTCCACCTTCAATGTCTTGGTCTGCGGAACATCTGTTTCACTGATCTTTTTTTCATAATCATCAAATCCTGATACTTCCTGATCCAATGTTTCAGATTCTATCTGTTTTACATCCACAAGCTTATAAATAAGCCCATCTTCTGTAATCTTTTCCGGAGGATCATATTCATCCGTATCCAGCATGAGATCGCTTAAAACGCTCTTGTCTACGATCACCTGACTCTTGTCGATCACCTCATACTCAACCTTTTTTAATTTATAAAAGGTATTGTCCTCAATGATCTTTTCATCATAATCTGCATGCAGGTCATCGCTGCTGTTTGTGGTGTATCTGTTCTCTTTTACAACTGTGCTGTCTGCAGCATAGGTATGATCCGAAAAAGCAAATGCCGATACTACCGTAAACAGGATAAAAATGTGTACTTTCATACCGCGCACCTTATTTCCTTTTCTTTTCTTTATTGAAGCTGCAATGAGCATAATTCCTGCAATGAGAACTAGAACCGCACCTGCAAGATTTCCCTGGTCTCCAGTCTTTGGTGAACCATTTGTATGTACAAACCAGCCACCATTGCCATTTTTTCCATTAATAGCGGCTCTGATCTTTCCATATAACAGACGTGTTTCTGTCTCATCTTCGGATGTAAGATACTTTCCAAATTTATTTCCAGTAAGCTTGATATGGTTTACAAGAACCGTATTCAGATCAACATCCCTGTCCACAACCACATCGTAATAAGGGTTCACATCTACTTCAAAGAATGGCGGCACTGTTCCAAAACGATACTGAAACTCTGTCACATATTCATCCTCTCCAAGCCCCATATCTGCAACCTTAAGCTCCTGCGCTTCATTGCTCTGAATGCCTGTTTTCCATGCTCTCCATTCGCTATCGTAGTTTGTCTTAAACCAGATAGAATAGCTGACCACATGGCTGCGAGGGTTCTTAAATGTACCTGTGTTTAACACTGACAGCTTTACATGTTCCGGCAGAATATCCGTTAGTGTAAATTCATCCATTTCATACATGCACTGGTTCGTAACCTTGCTGACCGTAAATCTCAACGTACCGCCCGGACTTGCAAATTTCGGTGCGCTCTTGTCTACCTCAAGCTCTGCCTGCAATGGATCATTGCTGATGTCTATATTTTCAGAGGTATTTCTGACCGTCATTTTTGGTGTCCTGCTGTCGATGTAATAAACAATGTCATTTGGTATGTAGCCATCCGGGAATTTAGATTCGATCAGATAATACATAGGTTCTTCCTCGTCCTTATCCTCTGAATCTGTTTTTTCCTGCTCTCTGGCATATGCATTTAATGGAATGTCCGTTGAAAATACATATCTTCCGGCATTGTCTGTAATGCCTTTCCTGATCAGCGTTCCTTTCTGCACAAGCAGATTTCCGTAATAGTCCAGGATATCCCGGTTCGCATACAAGGATACTTCCACACCGCCGATCGCTTTGTCCGTGAGTTTGTCGTATTTATACACGCTCACTTCGATCTGCTGTCTCCGATCATAAAAATCTGCGTTCTCATATACGATCTCTGTATCATCATCTGCATATTTCAGTTCCACATCGATTTCTTCCTGATCCAGATAAATGCCTCCCGGCACATAAATCTCTTTTACCCGGTATTTTCCAAGCGGCAGTTTTGCCGTCTCTGCATATCCATCCTTGTCCGTTGTAAGCACCTGTATCACTTCATCTTTTTTGTAAATCGGGATAAGCTCCCCATCTTCCGTGAGGTCACAGTCTGCACGGTAAATATCCTCTGCTGCTATGATCTGAAACTTCACATCATGTATGCGTTCATCCGTATATACAAAACGTCCATTTTCGTCATATCCGGTAAGAACCGGAGCTGTCTTTGTGACTTTGATGATTCCATCCACATGCACATTGCTGACATTCACATTTTCCTTAACAAACTGTACTGTCATGTCCGGCGTACTACTGTAAATGAAATATGTGTTATCTTCCGGAAGATAACCAACCGGAAACTTTGTTTCCTTCATGTAATACATAGGCTCTTCCACATCCGGATCATCCCCTTCTGCAGCATAGGCATTTAATGGAAGATCCTTTCCAAAGTCTGCTTTTCCGTCATTATCCGTAACAATACTCCTGATGGCATCACCCTTTTTTACAAGCACGTTGCCGTAGTAGTCCAGGATATCCCGGTTCGCATAAATCGTGATCTCTACTCCCGGAATGGCTTTGTTTGTTTTTGTGTCGTACTTAAATGCGCCAATCTCGATTTCCTGTCTCTGATCATAAAAATCTGCCGGAGAGAAAACGATCTCTGTACGGTCATCCTCATATTTCAGTTCCACTTCGATCTCTTCCTGATCCAGATAGATACCACCCGGTACATAAATCTCTTTTACCTTGTATTTTCCAAGCGGCAGCTCCATTGAAGAAGCTTCCCCAAGCGGATCAGTTACAAGCGTCTCAACTATGTCTCCTTTTTTATAGAGGGTTATCAGATTACCTTCGGCATCCGTCTGTCTGTCCGCACGGTAAATGTCCTCCGCCGCTATGATCTGGAATCTCACGTCCCGCACACGCTCTTCGGTATAAATAAATTTTCCATCCTCATAAGCAGTCAATACCGGTGCCACCTTTGTAACATCGATGATTCCTTTGACCGATACGTCCTCACATACCACGCGGATCACGGAATCACCCCATTTATCCTTTTCCTCATATTCCCTGAAAACCTTAAATGGGATAGGATCTGGATTTAAAATGTAGCCTTCCGGTGCCTGGACTTCTATTAATGTGTAATTTCCACTTCCAAGCCACTGCGGAAGCTCCAGCATACCGCTCTCGTCTGTCTCAAATACCGATATGTCATATTTGGTAGGATATAAAACCGTCTGGACAATTTTTTTCCCTGCCTCGTTGTAGATCTCAAACTTGGCACCTGCCACCTTGACAAGCTCACCTGTCTCTGCATCTTTTTTTAAAACCTGCAGCTGTGATGTATAATCAAGGTTTTCCAGAATGTAAGAGTACGTCCTTTCATGCGCCCTGATGAATACTTCAAAATCAGTGATAAATGAATAACCTTCCTTACCCTTTGTCTGCCTTACGATGTAATTTCCGTATGGCAGCATGTTTGCCTGTGCAAATCCGTCTGCATCCGTAACAATGTGCGCATATGTCACACCGGATGATTTCAGGATGATATCAAATTCTGCACCTACCTCCGGCACCTGCGGTCTGGATGCAGCCGAAGGATCCTTTTCCTGTAAATGTTTTATAAGCCTTATATTTCCCTTGATCACATCCTCTGTCACCGTAGATGTCCTTACCACATTTGGTACGTCCTGCCCTTCATAAGTGACAGCAACGTCATACTCCTTGGTGTCCAGAAGATATCCGGTGGATGGTGTGATCTCCTTCACGTAATAATTTCCGAGATAAAGGTTATCTAACCTTGCCTGTCTGTTTGCATCCGTTGGCGGGAATGTGGCAACCAATGATCCGGCTGTATATAAAATTCCGGTATGTCCGTCCGGATGCACGATGTTACTCCGCGCATACAGTCCATAGACCGCGCCGGACAGTGTTGCATCGCCCTGTGCGATTGCACCTGTCTCACTATCTTCTTTCGTGATCGTAATGCTTCCTGTCGTCCTCACATTTGCAAGTGACAGATTTAAAGATGCATCCCCTGCGGCACTCTGTCCGACTGTCGTATTCCCCGGATTTAAGTAATAACCATTTCTGGCTGTCACTTCCGTAGCGGAATAATTATGGCTTGTACTGTTCTTAGCTGCATTGGCTGCATTTAAAGCCTTGGTGTATGCCTCGTTATAAGCTGCATTGTAAGCAGCGTCATAACTGGTATATGTACTTACCGTTGCCTTTTTATCGTCTGTCAATGAACCGTAATTCGTACAGTACGTCTTGGAGCTGCTGGCAGCTCCATAGTAAGATGTCGTAAAAGAAAAACTTACATTTCCATTGCTGTCTGTAGTTCCGCTTCCCTCAAAGCCTCCGTCTTTGAAGAAATTAAATACTGCACCTTCCAGTCCCTGACCTGTCACATTGTCCTTTTTCACAACATTTAAACTTACATTCGCATCCACATAAGCCTCTGCATCAGCAGATACATCCGCATAAACCGGATCATCTGTAGGCGTCGGACCTGGTGGATCAATCGGTGTAGGCGGCAATTCATCACGATATAGCGCATATATCCTCTGATATGAACTATTACCATTGGAATACATATAAACATGAACGCCACTTGTGTCTGTATTGATTATCATGTTGTAATGTGTCAATGCAGTGTTATAGTAATCTAACTTTGTAACATCAATTTTTTCTATGTCTGAATATGATGCAGACAAATGAGACAAACTGTATCTGTATTGGCAATATGCTTTTAAAAATAATTCTTTGTTTCCACCTGACCATATATACATTTGAGCCATAGGAAATCCGCCACCATTATCTGCATATGCCATTGCCTTTTTTACATATGAAGTATTTACTTCCTGAATATATGACAACACAGTTGATGATGTCATATGCTTTCCACAATCCGCACAGAATGCAGGTTTTCCTCCCATTGCCATTTTATAAACTGCAACATTGTCTCTCCCCAATGCAGGTATTGTGGCTGTACTGGTAGCCCCTGTAAAAGCAACCGTTTTATCTTTATAAGCTGCCATCAATGCAATTCCACTCAACATCTGCCACACACTGCTTCTGTTATTATCAGATGCAATCTGTATAAGCTGATCCATTGTGTATCCGCTTTCCTGCAGCCATTTCAGATCTTCCAAGGTTGCACCTGCAAAACACGTACCTGCGAAGAAATCTTCCCATCCTGCCATTTCCAACGTTGGATCTTCATACATCTGGAAAAGTTCTTCTAATGTTTCTCCAAGATAGATGCGCCCCATGTTATCTTTTGACCAGTCATCATAATATAGATTGCGTTCTACAGTCGTATCTCTCCATGTGTATTCCTGATCTGGAATCTGTTCTTCTTCCGGAGTAACTTCTTCCGGAATATCTTCTTCTGTGTCAATCACCTCGGTGTCAGCAACCGTCTCTGTGCTCTCATCCACTTTCTCCGTATCTTCCACAGTTTCCGTGCTCTCACTCACTTCCTCTGTATCAGAAACGCTGTCCGTGCCTATTTCCACAGTTCCGGTGTCTGTTATCGTTTCTGTGTTTTCTTCCTGCACACTCTCATTTGCTTCTATGCTGCCCGCCTGGACATAAAAAAAGTCCGTTCCCACATTGGTAAAAACGATTGCAAGAAGTAAGAGAATGGCAAAAAACCTTTTCTTTACTTTCTTTTTCATTGTCTCTTTTACAAATTAGTAAAAATAACAATTCGCTTTTCCAACTTAAGGCTGGACTTTTATTGAATGATTTTATTTTGTTTGCATTTTGGTGTAAGTGTGATATAATTAACTTACAAAAGGTGCTACCGATAGACGGTTAGCCCGGTGTTTTAGTTAAAAAGATAACCGCAACCTTGGACTGGGGCGGTTATTTTTTTCTGCCATGGTTATCTTTCCCGATAAGGTAAAATAATCCGGCAACGCTTATCAATAAACTTGTGAACTGAATCAGTTCCGTCAGTGTTATCATCAGCATCCCCTCCGTCAATGAATTTCTTCTTTCGAAGATTTCTATGTAATCAGAGGGTTCAGTCCCTCTGTTGAGGGCTAACCGCCT
>OIZO01000153.1_pt1 | contig 56594 bp, 53 predicted proteins | sample 1588551 | NCBI WGS metagenome assembly OIZO01 (sample SAMN03283271) | human gut metagenome | biome: human-associated habitat; material: feces | host: Homo sapiens | place: Peru | collected 2012
TGCCAGTCTGAATATACAGCTTTCCTTCAAAAATGTGTGCTGTTCCAAAAGGTCTAACTCTTGGCTGGTCGCCTTCCACTGTTGCCAGATAATATGTCTCTGCTTCTTTTAAAAATTTAGCTACTCTTTCCATGATGTAATCCTCCTGACAGTTACTTAAATAAATCCATAATGCCAAAGCTTGTCTTCTTATAAACCTTATTGTAAACTGCTTTCTTTGGATTCTTAATCCATCCAATACTTTTTCTTTCCTTCATAAAGACAACATCCAGAAAACCCAATTAAATTTCTAGCAATAACCCCTTAAAATCTTCAATCACTACAATAAAATCTTCAAATGTCTTTTTATTCTCAAGAAATTTATATATCTTCAAAAACTGTTCATTAAAATAATAATGCTTAGGATACAAAGTTACTTTTTGACCAAACTCATCATACAAAGCTAGATAACTGCCATAAGACCTCACCGTTTTATTCATTAATTCATGCCTATCTAGTTTTGGAGATGAAGAATAATAATCTATCAAATCATTAACAATTTCATTCTGAATATTTTTTATATCCAAACCCGCAGGATTGAAATTTATTAAATATCGGTATGTCAAATATGTTGCATGAAATTCAGTCCAAAACAAGAACACAAAATCTTCCTGCAATTTTCTATAATCTAAATCATTTCTATAATTTGATAATTTATTATAATCACATAAATGTACATATTCATGAATCAATGATGAAATGAAATTTACACAATCTTGTTTTCTCACAAGAATAACTATGTTTCCATTTGAATTTTCATATAACAGTCCCATTGCCTGATCTATAATTTCTTTTCTTTTATAATAGTACTCAGTATCATCACCTTTTACATACTCTGAAATATCTGTAACTTCTATCTGATAATTATCATACAATTCAAGTTTGTATTCTTCAGAAAACTTCTTTATAATCTCTTTTAAATCCACCATTTAATTCACTCTTTTCAAATATCCATAAAACTTGCCTCTCAAATATAATACTCATACTCTACTACATATATCCACATATTGTATCTCAGTATTTGTGTTCCACATTAACTTCCCACTCTTTAAATACTTCATAGCAAGTTTTAATCTGTAATGTTCCACAACTTGGTTTTCCGTTATACACCTGTTCTTCTTTTGACATTATATGTTGCATTATAACGTCGTTCTTCAATTTTGTTTCAATTTCCAATTTGTCTACTTTTGTAAAATAATTTTCAAATTTCATTCTATCTCTATCATCGTCAAAAATCATAACTGGGACTATCATACCAGAGCGATCACAACATACTTCTTTATTCTTATTCATAAGTCGAAACAATTTCCAATGAATACTATTTTTTATATAATAGTAATATCTGTATGAAATGCCTATGCTTGCACATTCTGGTTTTGGTATATTACATCTTCCCATATCCATTCCCCAAAACTCCGTTTCATAAAGAGTTGTTCCATAGTAATCAAGTTTCATTGGAGAAAATATCATTTGTGGATCATCATAAAAGAAACTTAAATTTTCATATATTGGTTTTGTATCATCAATACTGATTTTAAACTCTGGATGCATTTTATAGTACTGGTATTTTACTGAATCCCAATTGCATTCAGACCAACCATTTATATCATCTAATAAATACAAAAATCTATCATATGGCTGCAAATCATAACCAAATCTTTTTTTCCACAAATACTCTGTATCATGTATGTTAGCAGTTTTATCTCTATCAGTATTCATATCATTAACTCTCGTGTATATTGCACCAGCTCTTACCTTTTCTTTATACCTTTGTCCAACCAAGAATTCCTCTGCTAGATAAAATGGCGTTCTATTACTATTATAGATTATTAATACATCAAGTTCATGTTGTTCAATCGTCACAGTTCTCACTTCTACATCAGGTATATTATCGCCTGCAAACTTTTTACTTCTCAAAAACTTTATGAAATCAGCTGTTACTAATCTGTGATCTGACATATTTTCTAAGCCAATTACCGTACCATCATCATCAGCTCCATAAATAATATATGCATCCCTATTACATAAATTATTTGCCATACAAATAATATCGGTTAATTTATCATCTGCAAACGGAGTATATTCTTTCTTAAAATCCCAGTATCCTCCCTCATAGCCTAAAGCCAGTAGTTCTTTTATCTCTTTGACAAATTCATCGTCCATTATTCAACCCCCAATGCTTTATAAACTGCTTCCACATTTAATTTTCATTTGCTACCAAGTTTATGTAAACTATTTTTTGACTCTAAAGCCATTTATACTTTATAAACATTTTCTCTATGGTATTTGATATATTCTGCATTATCATCATCAACAATAATATTCATATTTTCATTCACATTCAAGAAAACCCTATTTATACTGTCTAATTCATTTGAAAGCATTATTGAACCATTATCATCAAACGATATTAATCCTGAATCGAATAGCTTATCGTGATTGGGACATAGTAGCAGCCCATTGTTCATATCAAGTTTTTCATAACTATCACTATCACTCCAAGGTTTTATATGACTTGCAATCAAAAGTTTTTCATTATTAACAGAACATAAGCAACAATGTTTATATCTCATAACCAATCTCTTTCTAAAAATATCTTGGTTAATACGCGTTTTTACAACTGCTTCTTTTTCTTGCCCCAATAATTCAGAAGTATCTTTTTCAATCTTTATTATTCTATCATCTAATTTCTTATCATAAGTATCAATATACGATATTACAGTATTGTCCACTTCTTCATTTCCATACCAAATATTGGAATGTCCCATACCTTTTATTTGAAAAATTCTATCTTTCTCTTCAAGCAAAGTTACCCTTTCAGAGTAAATGTCATAAAAGTTATGCGTTTTTAAGGTTCTAATACTCATAGCATCAACTGGAACCTTTTCCAGTTTTCTATAAACAATTGCATCCTTATACCAGCCAATTATATACTGACCACCTGTAGTAGGATTGGAAGCAACCCATACAACAAGAATATCATTAACACTATTATCATTCTTTCTAGCACCAAGTCTGTCTATATGTATAGAACTATTTCGCCCCGGTTCAACAAATCCATAATACCTTCCATTGTATCCTAAGTAATTATACACTTCATGACCTATATTATCTTTGTTATATAAGCCTCCATTAATAGGCTTCTCTGTTGAACAACCACGATATGAACTCATCCAACCAATTCTGCAATAGAATATTTTCATTTCATCCTCTTCTATAATTCACTACTTAAAGGTTTCCATCTATAATCTGACATATCTTCTACATATTCAGTATTATTAATAAATAATTCTTCATCAATATCTCGCACAAATCCCCAATGTAAATTGTATTTTTCTGCATATAACTTAAATGCATTAAATTTATTTCCAATCTGCATATCAATATTTTTACTATGTCCAGATACTTCTCCACCTTTTGTCTCAATAATCCAATCTGTTCCATCTTTTAAGTGGACGATATAATCGGGATAAAATAACCATTGCTTAAGAAATGCATCAGTATACACTACAGACAAATACTGTTGCCCTGTATCGCCGTTTTTGTATACCCATTCAACATTATTATTTCTTTCGCAATACCTTTCAAAGAGTCTTTCCGGCTTACTTCTTGTTTTATCTGTAATGAACTCATTAGTATATTCACGATATGCATTCATACGCATTAACTGACATTGTTTTACCTCACTATATTTGTATAACTCCATCTCTGGAATCGAAAAATCACTTATCTTAGGCTCCAATTTGAAAGAAAGCTGCACTCCTCCCATTTGTGAAGTAACAGACTTAAAATCCATTTTTAGCTGTTTAACATTATTAATGATAAAAGCATAAAAATCTGAGTTTTCAAGTTCTATAAATTTATACTTTCTTTTCTTTCCCTTGCTAAACATTCTTCGCAGAATATTCTTAACTTTTTGCGATTGCATTCCTGTTACTTTTTTTATTTCATCGACAGCATGTAGTAAATAAATACCATGAGTATGTGTATTAACCGTTGTTTTTATCTTAATTTTATTATCTGAACCACCATTTGCCAAATCTTCTGATGTTCTGAAAATCCCCTGCAAAATTTTATTATCTATCTCATGGCTAAAACTATATCCACCAGCCTCAAGATTTTCTTGATTTACTCTTTCATCTGAACCAAGTTTATATTTTTCTTTGAAATATTCGTATACCTTTTCTAAAGTTTCTCTTTCTCCTAGTCCATCAAAATCAAGATCTCTCATTTCCTTTTTCAAAGTAAAACTCTTAGCTTTATCTTTTAAGAATAATCTTCTAACCTGATATGCTTTATCTAATGATGATAGCAACCCAATCTTATATTGAGTATCTAGAGTGTAAATATAACAATAATCAAGAATATTTAACCCATAATGTTTTCCTTCTGGCATTCTTCTAATTCTTCCTATCGTTTGAATCTGGAAATCTTCACTTCCACCCTCTCGAAGTTTTACAAGAATCTTTGCTCTCGGACAATCCCAACCAGTTGAAATAGCCTGTTTCATAAGAAGAAACGCAGGAGAGCCATCAATATTGATAAGATCTTCACTTACAATTTTTTCATCACTCATCCAAATATTTACCATACCATTATCATATGTATATCCCATAGAAGCCAGTTTATCTTCAACTGCCTTTATAGTCTCTGGTTGTCCCATAGGAAACTGAATCAAAACCAAAGGTCTAACATTAACTTTTATATTTTCATAATTAGCTGCTATCTCTTTTCTCTTTTCATCTGCTAAATCAAGCAAATATTCATAATCATTTTGTATTTCTTTCTTTTCATCGACACCTTCATTAACATAAATAGCTCTAGTTATAAGTCCAGCACCTATTACATCATCTTCACTTATTTCATAAAATTCTTGATGTGGTACTTTATTGGCTGTAGCTGAAACACGTATAATATTCTTTGCAGCAAAAGCATTTATAACATCATCTGCCTTTTTAGTATTATTTAAATGTTCCTCATCAATAATTATAACAAATTCTACTCCATCTTTATGAGCTTCAGCTATCTTTTCAAAAAGGTTGGAGCGTTCACTATCCTTTAATGCTGTATTTCCTTTCTTTGTAACTAATTCCCAGTTAATAAATGTAATACTTCCAGCCTCAAATCCAGTCATCATAGAATACATAAGATTTCTCGTATCCAAATGAGGTGCAAGTTCTTCCATTCTTTCTTTACTTTGTTCTTCTAAATTGCCTTTGCCAGGACACAACCAAATAAATGCAGTATTATTTCCTGTATTCTTAAGAAACTCATCAACATATTTTATTAAAATAACTGTCTTACCTGCACCAGTTGGTGCCTTAACTGTTATCACTTGTTTACTATCAGTTTCAATTGTCTTATCTATTAAGTAATCAACACATTGAGTTTGGAACTCGAAATCTTTAATTTTGCTTACCATAATTCTCCTACCTCCCTCAACTCAAAATCAAAATAACAGTCTGGAATAATCTTCACTTCAACATTCTGCAGCATTTTTTCTTGAGATGTTGTAAGCATTACATCTTGATTTATAAACACTGTTTTTAATTCTTTATATAATGATATATTATCTTCAAAATCATCCATTTCTTCATCATCTATTATCATAACATACTTAGTATTATCGACTTTCACACCATACTCAAGCTGAATCATTTCCTTAATATGTACTAACAAATCTTCGTAAATTTCTTCGCTCTCCTTATCAATAAAGTCTGTTTTATAATATTTCATATTTGTCGCTATCCCATCTGAATACTTACTACCATCTTGTCTTTTACCTGTAATAACAGTACATATTCTCGGATATGTTACTTCCGAGCAAATATTACCATCATTATTTGTACATAAAATAAAATGTCTGTTACCACCATCTTCTTTATTTTTCTCTAAAACAGATTGAGCTGTTGTACCTGAACCTGCAAAAAAATCTAATATTAATGAATCTTTATCTCCAGCTAAATCTATTATTTTTTTTATTAAACCTGTTGGTTTTGGTGTATCAAAAGCTTTCGAGCCGAATATATCTTGCAATTCTTTAGTTCCATCTGTAGCTGTACCACAATCGTCCCATAAGGATTTTGGCGTAGCTCCCTTTTCCTTAGCTTCGTATAAAAATCTTTTTTGTTGGGGTTTGGATTTTCCTGTTTTTCCAAACACTATTCTATTATCAGAAAGTAATTCAAAATATTTATTTTTCTCTGTTCTCCAATGTCTACCATTTGGAGGTAAAAATTTTTCTCCAGTATTTGGATTAATAATTTCATATGTTAAATTAGGACGTATCGCTGGGGCATCAAAAGGATCTGCCTTCCATGGTCCTCTTGGATCATCATCAGGATTTGCAAATCCATTTTCATTATTAGGCAATTTAAATAAATGTTTAACTTTATTAAACTCATTAATATTTCTGGTATATACTAATGTATAGTTATGATTCAATGATACGACTGCATCATTTGAAACTGATTTTCTTGAATTCCAAATAATATCTGAAATCATATTTTCTTCACCGAAAATCTCATCACATAGTAATTTCAAGTTTGCATATTCATTATCATCAATACTTATAAAAATTGTACCTGAGGATTTAAGTAAGCTATGTGCAATTTTTAATCTTTTTTCCATAAATGAAATCCACTTACTATGCGAATATCCATCCTGTCTATCAACAAATGCATCATCATAAATAAAATCCTTATGCCCCGTATTGTATGGTGGATCTATATAGATGACATCAATTTTTCCTTTATGTGTTTTTTCAAGCAATCTAAGACTATGAAGATTATCTCCCTCTAGTAAAAAATTAAATTCATCGCTTTCTGAATTTCCAACAATTTCTTTTTCTTTTACTTCGGTAAAAACTGGAATATGAGTTTTCATTTTTACATCTACTTCTTCCTCATGTTCTTCCCATACAAGTCCATATTTTTTTGATGTAAGTTCCTTTTCTATCTGATTTATTGCAATAAGAGAAGCATCATCATTATGCTGCTCTTTCAGAGTTTCAAGGAAACTGAGCATCTGTTCTCTTCTCTGTTGTGACAAGTTTGCCATTATTTTCCCTCCTATACTAACAATTGTTTCTTTTCTTGCTTTCCCAAGCATAAATAATTCAAATAACATTTTGAACAGTTTTCTTTATTGCATTTTCTAGGCAAATTATTTGCTCGAATATTTGTAGCTGCATCCTTTATATCTTTTTTTACTTCTTCTATTACATCTTTTGTTATTGCCTTTATAGCTTTATGTTCAGAATCCAGTTGGTACACTTCCATATAGTCTGCTGTTGTACCAGTAAGCTCTTGATATCCTAATGCATATATCTTTAATTGCTCGTTATTAATCGACTCTATTACCTTTTTATTGGCAGACTTAAAATCAATTATTGTAATATGTTCTCCTTTTTCATCAGAAATTCTTTGTACTAAGTCAATCCTTCCATTTACTTTTATTCCGTCACCCATATTAATTTCAATATCTGATTCTGCCATATATACATTTTTCATTTCATCTTTATTATGTTCTACATAATTATATATCGTTCTTGTAACACTTTTAAGCATATTGGCTTCAAGCTTCGGTGTTGCATAAGGTAGATAAAATGATTCATCTATCATCGCTTGAATATCTTCTTTACTTAGCTTTCTTCCTTCCAATGTCGCCTTATGTATATTACAAACTATTTCATGAAGAACTGTACCATATCCTAATGCTGGTACAATTGGTTGTACAAATCCGTAAAACATTGATAACTTAAACCTATAAGGACATTCAAAATAATCCTCTAACAATGAAAAGTTAAGTGAAATTGGCATAGTTTCTTTTTTTATATTTGGAAGATTATCTCTATCATATTCAATATTTCCATCATATTTTATCAAGTAAGAAGATTCTTTTGCTTCTTCCAAAAAAGGAGATATATATTTATCATGGCTCGTTTCAGACCTAGTCAAATAAAGATATTTCTTTGCTCTAGTTACTGCCACATAAAATAATTTTCGTTCTTCTTCAATATCTCCATTGAACCTTTCTGAATTAGTTATCCATGTTTTATCAATTACATGCCATATGCCTTTTCCACCTACTCGTTGAGCTGGAAAGAAATTTTTATTAAGCTGAGGAATGAATACAGCTGCAAATTCCAATCCTTTTGACTGATGAATCGTCATTATACTCACTGCATCTGGTTTTGCGTAAGAATTCGTTAAATATCCTTCTGGATAATATTGTGCTGCAGTATAATATAAAAATGAACAAAAATTATTCAATTTTGTTTTTGGCTTTAATGTATAATTTATCACCTCATAATCAGCAATTACTTGACTAAACTTTCCCAAATTATACAGTAATATCTCTGTTTGAAGACTTCCATCTTCCACTATTGAAATTCTTTTCAAAAATTCATGATATATTCCTTGCAAGTTAAGGTCAGAGTACATTTTAATTTCTTTTACATCAATAGTTGCCAAATATTGAAGAGCATCTGCTAATTCCTTTTTATCCAAATTATATTCAACATCTAACCACCTTTTAAAAAGCTCTGTAGCTGATATATCGCCATTCAAATAATCATAAATGCCTTTTGCTGCCTGGCATTCTTTTGTATAAAACAAATCGTTTACACCCTCAACAACAAATGGAATATCATAAGATTCCAGCATATCAGCAACCTTTGAACTAACTTTTCTTTTTCTTAACAAAATGGCAATTTCTGAATAAGGGATACCTATCTCATGTAGCTTAACAATTCTTTTTGCTATAAATTCAATTTCATCATCAATATCAGAATACTCTTCATAGGCTAAATCTCCAATGTCGTATTTAGTAGCGCAACCGGATACTATCGATTTATAAAGTCTGTTATTATTATTAATTATTACTCTTTTTGCCACATCAACAATACCAGCAGTACTTCTATAATCCTTATCAAGCACAATATATTTCTTTATCCCATATCTTTCCTTAAATGACAGAATATTTTCAGGTTCACTACCTCTAAACTGATATATAGTCTGATCATCATCACCAACTACACAAATATTGGTTCCATATCCCTTAAGTATTTTTATTAGTTTTTCCTGTACTGGATTAGTATCCTGATATTCATCAACCGTAAGATATTTAACCTTTTCACATACAAGTTTTGAAAATTTTTTATTATTCTCTAACTGATAAATCATTTCTCTCATTATCAAAGAATAATCAAATTTTTTCTCCTCATATAACTTTTTTTGATATTTGTCAAATGCTTTTTGTGTTTTATCATCCCACTTGTCTTTTTCAAACCAATTTTCATTCAAAACACTCATAACAGTAATAAACAATGATGTTTCAATATATTTCTTTAATTCCAAATCAGACATTCCACATTCATCATAATATCTTTCTACAAAGAGTTTTGTTTGTATTTCATCTAAAACAGAAAACTTTTGAAACTTCGGAATATAATCTTGTAACATTCTGATACAAAATCCATGTATTGTACCAACATACATATGTGCAAATCCCTTTGTATGCCCTAATACTGCTTTGCCATATTCATTTATACGACTCTTTAATTCTTCTGCTGCTTTTTTAGTAAATGTAAATGCAACTATATTTTCTGGTTGTATATCTGGTTTTAAACGAAGTATGTTAACAATTCTTCGTGTAACAACACCTGTTTTTCCTGCTCCGGCACATGCTATTATTTCTAAATCTTCATCAATAGTCTGTACTGCCTCTTTCTGTTTTTCAGAAAGATTATCGAATATATCCATCTTATTCACTCCTCGTATAGTTGAATACTTGTATTTCTATTCCCAACTATAGAATACTCTTATATATGTACCAAAAATAAGACACTAAGAGTTCTTATCAGGCACATATTCCATAATGTCCCCATAATCTACATCTAAGGTTTTACATATCTTATCAAGAATTGGCATTGCAACATACTCATTTTTTCTCAATTTAGTCATTGTATTTGGTGCAATTTTCGCCTGTTTTCTCAAATCAGCAGTACTTAATTCATGTTCCGCTAATCTTACCCATAATTTTTTATATGATACAGCCAATATATTCACCTCACTATTATGTTTTCTCGTATATATGCTACCAAAAGCTTATCACAACCTGCCCAAAATCTCAATATTTTTTCTCAAGTACTTGCGAAGGGGAAGTTAAACATTAACATTGCTACACTTATACCTAATGACCTCATACTTGAATTAATATTCAGCATAGAAAGATCAAATCTAGCTAGAACAATAAAAAAATATAGAAAGGCTCGAAAACTTACTATGGAGCAATTAAGTGAAAAAAGTGGAATAAATTTATCAACATTAAAGAAATATGAAACTGATAATAGAAATCCTAAACTAGAACAACTCTCTAAAATTGCAGAAGCGTTAGAAGTAAGTGTATTTGAATTTTTAGACATAGAGGTAAAATCTGTAAACGATATTATATCTCTTGTTAATAAAATGAATATTGCTACTGATATTGATTGGGATATTGATAATGATAAAGTATGTATTTCTTTTAAGAATAAAGAAATCAATAATTGTTTAAAAGAATACGCTGTAGATTACAAAAAAGACAATATATTAATTGAAAAAACAGAAACTAATTATGAATCTACACTTACAAGACTTATGCTTATAAATGACAAGCTCAGATAAAAATAAATCATTGCAACAGTGACCAAATTCTCGTGCAAGCGCGGATATTAACTCGTTGCTCACATAAATACAAAAATAAAATCCTGGTTTCACTTCGTATAACTTGCCATCAACCTTAAGACTAACCTCACATAACGCTATGCATCAACGCTTAATACGTATGCCTTTTCTCCTTTCAGCTGCCTGGACTGCCATATTTCCACCATACTTTCCATCACCAGCAACCGGCATGTTTAATATAATCTTATCTTTATCCTCGTATACTATATCCATCTTAACTAATAATTCCAATACTCTTAATCCACTTTATAAAAAGTACTTTCCACTCACCAGTCTGTGCAAAATCATCACCACAGCCATAACCATGGCCACCTGTTCTGAATATATGAAGTTCAGCACTTACCCCGGCTTTTCTTGCTGCCATATAAAAGCCCACACTGTTCTCAGACAATGTTGTTCTGTCATCATCCGTTTCACATATAAATACTGGCGGCATATCCGGTCTTACAAGCTTATCCGGATTATACTTATGCAGTATCTTTGCCTTACTGTCACTGGTTCTCTCAAGCACCTGTTCCTCAGACATATATCTTTTGCCTGCTTCAATACAATCGTCAATACTTATAACCGGATATGAACAAACAGCAAAATCTGGTCTTGCTGATAGTTTATCATATTCATCCTTATACTTATAACCCGCATACACATCACTTTCATACGCTGTTGATAATAACGCTGCCATAAAGCCTCCTGCTGAAAAGCCCATAACGCCTATCTTAGCTTCATCTATACCGAATTCCTGCGCCCTTCCTCTTATAACTCTCATTGCGCGCATAGCATCTATAAGTGGGACATCCTCTGCATTATCATGTTCATCTGATGGAAGTCTGCATTCAAGAACAAATGCAGCTATTCCCATACTATTAAGCCACTTTGCAACATCTTCACCTTCAAAGTTGTATACAAGGCGTCTGAACGCACCTCCTGGAATAATCAATACTGCCGGAATCCTTTGTCTGTCTGTACTGTTACCAATACCATCAGGTATATAAGGAACAATATCCGGATCTGTAATGTTCTGCACTATATGCTTTACTCTTCCATCAGGCATATCTTCAGTGTAATATTTTCTTGTAAGCTTAAGGTTCTGCGAACCCGGAGCCCCATGCTCAAACAGCCTTATCTTGTTTACTGGTGTCTTAAACACCTCATTCTGCGTATCTGTCATGTCTACTCATCCCTGCTCTCAAGAAACAAAAGCTTATTAGCCTGTATGCTCAGCTCATCATAATGCATAAGCATATCACTCTCATCATATTCTTCTGAAATCACTTTATAGCCTTCAAACCTTATAAGATTCTTGAAATATTCTTCCACATCTGCTGTCTGCTTAACAACAACCTCACTGAATGCCACTCCCTCTTCTGACTCCTGAAAATCTGGTCTGTAAAGAAGCTCACCGGTAATTATATTTTCTTTATCGGCTACAAATACAGCTTTGGCATAATATTTGTTACTGTCCGTTGTCGCAAGACGTATTCTTCTTGGTGGTGCCATCGTCTTATCATTCATGGCATTCGCTTTCCTGACTTCTTCTGAATCAAAATATTCCTTTTCAATTATCATATTTAACCTTCTTTCTGTCATATAAATCACTCATAGTTTTACAATATCCAAAACAGGACGATATATTTAAGGTTCTTATAGATATATGTTCTAAACAGGCTTTTGTATCAGGGGAAACTATTTTTCCATTTTTTAGCCCCCAAAATGGAATTTATTTTTTCACTTTCTTTTCCCCAGTTTTGCATTAAATAAATTCATTTTCTTCTTTTCACCTTGCTTCTTTTTGAAAAATTATATTTCCTTTTTTATGAAGAATTTCGGAAAATTAGATTTGCGTGATACAAAGAAGTAATTGTCTGCCACTATGCTAACTCACATAGTGCTAAACGTCAATTATTTCTTACCATTATATTTCATCTGGTCTGACTTCTGTTGAATTAACTTCACGCACCATCTGCATCATATAATTTTTATTCATATCACCATTATCAGGAACTAATATAAGTTCGTGTATGCTGCTTGGTAAAACATATAGCCCTTTACAATTATTAAAGCCAGCTAATTATGAGATATCAAAAACAAGGAAATACAAGAATGATATTGGAAAGATAGAAAACATGGAATACGATAAAATATCCGATTTTTATACATGTAAGAATAACAGGAAACTTACAGTATCACATATAAGACACAATAAAACTAAAATAGGACATGCAGTTCAGAAGATACCTAAGCAAAGGGACTGCGAATGTACTCGCTGAAATTACTCTTTTAGCAATTGCAAGAAACATAAATAAACTTCATAATAAGATTCAAAACGGGAAGACAGGAACACATTTATTTCCTTTAAAAAGTGCCTGAATTTAGAAATATCAAAATAAAAATTTTTAAAACCTATATAGGTTTATTAAAGTACACCAATTTTTGGAACATCCCATTCATTTTAATAAATAGTAACTTAAAGCCACTTTTATCTGGTTCAGTTTTTTAAGCAGTTTGGTTCAGTTTTGGTTCAGATAAAAAACCAAACTGTACTAGTTTACACCAATTTACATTAAGTATTAGTATATACATTTTTTGCCAAACCGCTTAAATACTGCATTCTAATTTCAAGCAATTATACTATTCGTATGATTACATTCTGTCGTGGAATGTTCTAGTAATAACTGTTGCAAGTGGTAATAATCTGCTCTTTAATATGCTGATAGCATCTTCACTTATAAGTCTTGCACCACTTGTCGCCACCATAACTGGATCAACAACTATATTTCCTGCTTTATACTCTGTAAGCTTATCTGCTATTACCTGAATCAGTTCACCTGAAGCAACCATTCCTGTCTTGACAGCATCCGGATATATATCTGTAAATATACCATCCAGCTGCTCTGCTAAAAACTTAGGAGATACCTCCATTATATCTGTTACACCAGTAGTGTTCTGTGCAGTCAGGGCTGTGATTGCACTCATCGCATATACACGATTAGCTGTCATTGTCTTTATATCTGCCTGTATTCCGGCACCTTTTTAGTCTTTATATAATCTATGAGCCCCGCCTGTTCAAGCTTTTTCCTTAATCTTGTAACATTAACAGTCAGCGTGTTATCATCAATAAAGTCATCACTTTCCCAAAGCTTCATCATAATATTATTACGCGAGACTACTTTACCTATATCCTGTCATCCTCAACTATTAATATTTAATACATAGACTCACCCTGCTTCCATGTGCTTCATTATTGTATTATTATTTACAAGCTATTACGTTAAGTATATATTCATACATTCTCTTAGTTGAAGATATGCTTAAGTGTTCCTCAGTTGTATGAATATCAAAAATATCAGGTCCCATTGATATGCAGTCAAGTCCTTCTATTTTGCCTGCAAGTATACCACATTCAACACCTGCATGAATAGCCTCGATAGTTGGCTTTTTACCATACATCTGTTCAAATATCCTTACCATGTCATCACGCAGCTTAGAATCCTTCTTATATTCCCATGCTGGATATTCACCTGTAAATTCAGCATTTGCCCTGAATGCTTCACTAATGAATTTGATCTGGCTCTTAAGATTCTTTAAAGCAGCCCCTACAGAACTTCTAAGTGAGAATCTAAGACATATACCTGATTCATCTAGCGAAATCACACCAAGATTAAGCGAAGTTTCCACAAGATTATCTATATCCTGGCTCATTCTCATTATTCCGTTAGGTAATGCCTGTATAAGTGAAACTGCCTTTGTGCTATCTTCATATGTTACTGCCTCTGTGCTGCAACCCTCTGATATATCTACAACACACTTTAAGTCTGCATCAGATGTAGCAAACTCTTCTTTTATCTCTTTTGCTGCATTCTCAATAGCTGCTTTAACCTCTGCTGTCTTGTCTGCTGCTACAATAATCTCAGCCATACATTCTCTTGGAATAGCGTTATCCTTTCTTCCACCGTTAAACGCTGCAAGATATACATTATTGTCTGTGATAACATCCCTTAATATTCTTGACATAAGAACATTCGCATTACCTCTGCCTTTATCTATTTCAACACCTGAATGGCCTCCTGTCAGTCCTGATAAAGTAATACTAAGCTTTGTTCCAGTAACCTTATTTTTATCAAGCTTTAGTGTAACTCTGCTACTGCAGCCACCTGCACAGCTTGCAAGCATGATTCCTTCTTCTTCACTATCCATATTAAGAAGCTTTTTGCCCTTTAACATAGATACATCTATGGAAGAAGCACCTTCCATGCCTACTTCCTCAGATACTGTACACACGAACTCAAGACGTGGATGTGCGATACTGTCGTCATCAAGTATTGCAAGTGCATAGGCAACAGCTATTCCATCATCACCACCAAGCGTTGTTCCCTTAGCAGATATGAAATCACCATTTACCTCAAGATCCAGTCCATCCTCATCCATATTCTTATCACAATCAGGTGTCTTCTCGCATACCATATCCATATGTCCCTGAAGTATTATAGGTGCTGCATCCTCATAACCCTTTGAGGCTTCCTTTATTATGATTACATTGTTAAGTGAATCCTGATAATATTCAAGCTTTCTTTCCTTAGCGAAATCAACAAGATAATTGCTGATTTTTTCTTCCTTATATGATGGATGTGGGATATTACATATATCCTCAAAAAAAGAAAATACATTTTTAGGTTCTAATTCAGATAATACTCTCATAACAATGTCTCCTTTAAAATATTTATAATCTACAAATTTATTTTATTCATTTGTTTATCTGCTTATTTATCTTGTTCATATATACAATAAACTGATTCTTATGAAGCAGCTTTATAAAATAACACAATCTCTCATACAGCGGCTCCGCTTTATCTCCAAAATGCTCTTTCACAAGCTGTCCTATATCATAAATACTTCTTACACCATCTATGCTATGCCATACAAATGTACCGAAATCATCTAGTTCGATGTAACTATATCTGGGCTTTCGTGCAATAAGCTGCGCTATTCTGTTAAAAATCCCCTTATTGTGTACTTTGACTTCTACATGACCTTTTTTGTTTTCCCTGCATTCGAACAACGAATTATGCTTTGGAACATAGTCTAAGTAATTATCCTTCTGCTTAGCCATAAATCGAGCCTTCTCCTTTAATCCTAGAAAATAAAAATCTGCCGGCAAAATAACCGGCAGACTCATTATAACATATTATTTATTATTTTGTCTTCTTTTCTTTTTTGTTAATAAATGCTACTAATGTTGCAACAAGACATGCAAAGAATACAAGTCCTCCGATATTACCAAGATTAATAATCTTTGATATATTAATAGCATCGCCAAGAGTAATTGCACCAACAGGAATAATAGCGAATACCGCTAAAAGGATACCAACCAGTCCTTCACCGGCAATAAGACCTGATGAATAAAGTATTCCCTGATTAACCTTAGCCTTACGCTCTTCTTCTGTAATACCTTTCTTCTTATCAAAGTAAAGTCTTACAAGTCCACCAACCATAATAGGTGTACTTAAATAGATTGGAAGATAAAGTCCTACTGCAAATGGAAGCACAGGTATCTGAAGAATCTCAACTACTATTGCAATTGCAACTCCTGCAAATACAAGTGACCATGGAAGGCTGTTGCCCATAACACCTTCAACAACCATCTTCATAAGAGTTGCCTGTGGTGCTGGTAATTCTGTTGAACCATAGCCCCATGCTGCATTAAGTAAATAAAGTACTCCACCAACTGTAATTGCTGATACAGCTACACCAATAAGTTCACCAGCCTGCTGCTTGTAAGGTGTTGCACCTACTATATAACCTGTCTTTAAATCCTGTGATGTATCTCCTGCTATAGCAGCAATTATACATATTACAGAACCAATACTTATAGCCGCAACCATACCCTTCATTCCAACAGCACCTGTTGCCTTAAGAATCGCTGATGAAATAAGAAGTGTCGCAATAGCCATACCTGATACAGGGTTATTGGAACTACCTACTAATCCAACCATACGAGATGATACTGTTGCAAAAAAGAAACCAAATATGATAATGATAATTGCACTAAGAAGATTTACAGGAATAGCTGGGATTAACCACATAATAATAGCAAGTACTCCGATTCCTAATACAACAAACATCATAGGAATATCCTTAGTTAATCTTGATTCTACTCCATCTGCCTTCTTACCATATCCCTTAAGTGCCTGCTTAAATGTCCTTACAATAAGTGGTAATGACTTAATTAAGCTTAAAATACCACCAGCTGCAACTGCACCGGCTCCAATATAACGTACATAATTAGACCATATCTGTGATGGACTCATCTGTGAAACTGGAATAAGTGCTGGTCCAATGATATTATCTCCACCGAATAATGCGATTAATGGCATAATCATAAACCATGCAACAGAACCACCTGCAAGAAGGTATGATGATACCTTAGGTCCACATATATAACCAACTCCTAAAAGTGCAGGTAATACATCTGCACCTACTGCTGAACCCTTATATGGTTTAATTGTAAAATCAACCTCACTTGGGAACACCTTAAGTCCATCTGCTATAAACTTATAAACAGCAGCAATACCAAGACCTGCAAATACTGTGCCAGCCTTAGCACCACCTTCTTCACCTGCAACTAATACCTCAGCACATGCCTGTCCTTCTGGATAAGGTAACACACCATGCTCCTGGACTATCAATGCACTACGAAGTGGAATCATGAATAATACTCCAAGGAAACCACCGATTAATGCAATAAGCGCTATCTCAACTAAAGAAGGCATAGCTGTACCTTCCTCCTGCGCCCACATAAATAATGCTGGAAGTGTAAATATAGCACCTGCTGCAACCGATTCACCAGCAGAGCCAATAGTCTGGACCATGTTATTCTCTAATATGGAATCTCTTCTTAATATAAAGCGGATAATTCCCATTGAGATAACCGCTGCTGGTATGGATGCAGAAACTGTCATACCAACTCTAAGTCCTAAATATGCGTTAGCACCGCCAAATAATATAGCTAATAAAACACCTATAATAACAGATGTAACTGTTAACTCAGGCATAACCTTATCAGCTGGAATATAAGGCTTGAACTCTTTCTTTTCGTTCATACTCTTTCTCTCTTTCTTAATATTCTTATGCAAAAATCGCATATAATATAATATTATTAAAAAAATATAAAAATGTCAAATATCTTTCAGATATAAATTGTAAACCGTAAATAGTAAACATAGCTTTATTCCTATGCAATTCCTGCAATCAGAACTTTGCAAATATATTAGTACTATTCTTAAGATTCTGGGCAATACTCTTGTTTTCTATCATTTTATTGCTGATATTGACTATATCCTCAACAAGATCCTGTGTGCTTATTCTTCAAATTTCACATCCTGAAGATTATCTCTTTGAGCTGTAATTCCATCTGCACACCACTCATAGGTATTTGTAAATATCTCTGGTGTATGAACCGTTTCAAAAAGATAAGTTCGATCTGCATTTCCATAATTGCCAAGAACTTCAAGTAGTTTCTGAATTCCTGCTCCAATACTCTCTCTATTTTCGGCTTTGTCAATTTCTTTTAAAATCCGCAGAATATCTCCTTCTCCTGCAAGGATATTGTAGTTCTGCCTGTTCAATATCCTCTTTCCATAAATAGATATTCATATCAAGGCTCGTCGCATATCCCCTGTCTGTGGAGAATTTTGTCGAATGAAAAGAATCATCCTTGTACATCTGCAAAAATTCTCTTGTGGTTTATTATCCATCCGCTATAATAACTTACCTTGCCGCTAAGCACCTTCATCTCTCGATCCATCAATTCTCATCGCGAAGCACTGACTGATATCTGTCGGGTAATATACCGGATTTTTACCAGAAGAATAGAAGTCAAATCTATAAGTGACATAATTTCACTGGTAAATAAAATGAATAATGCTACTGAAATTGAATGGGATATAGATAATGAAAAGGTAAGTATTTCATTTAAAAACGAGGATATAAACAATAGTCTCAAAGATTACGCCTTAGATTATAGATGTAAAGATATTAATATAGAAAATGAATCTTCTGATTCTGAAGCAACTTTAACCAGACTTATGCTTATTAACAACAGTCTAAAGTAATTACTAACTATTTTTTTCTATATAATTTCTTACAACAACATATATTTTAATTAAACTTGTTGCAAAATGTTAATTTATAAATATCATGTCTTTAATCCAAATTTGATGTCGTGAAAATTTAACAGCTAATAAAAAAAATAGAGTGCAGATTCTAACTGAATCTGCACTCCTTTTTTGTTCAGATTATAAATGGTGCTTTTTATATCTTATTATATCTTGTTATAACTTAATATCGACTTTTCCCAGTTTTCATGCATCTTTGCAGACATTATAGCTGGTCCAGTTTTTTTCTCGATTTGGTCCAGATTTGGTCCAGTTTATAAATGAAAATATACTATTTTATGGTAATTTACATTAAACTGATTTTTCTTCAAATCTCTCAAACCCGCATAAACACTGTATTATAAAATCTGAAAAAACTCAAAAACAGCAATTACATTCTGTCGTGGAATGTTCTGCTGATAACATCCATCTGCTGTTCCTTTGTAAGGTCGATGAACTTAACAGCATATCCAGATACACGAATTGTGAAGTTAGCGTACTCTGGCTTTTCTGGATGCTCCATAGCATCAAGAAGCTTATCCTTACCAAATACGTTAACGTTAAGGTGATGAGCACCCTGATCGAAGTATCCGTCCATTACGTTAACAAGGTTGTTAACTCTCTCTGAATCATCATGTCCAAGAGCATCTGGGTTCATTGTCTGTGTATTAGAGATACCATCAAGAGCCCACTCATATGGAAGCTTTGTAAGAGAGTTAAGTGAAGCAAGAAGTCCGTTCTGCTCTGCACCGTAGCTTGGGTTTGCACCTGGAGCAAGTGGTGTACCAGCCTTACGTCCATCTGGCATGTTACCTGTAAACTTACCATATACTACATTAGATGTAATAGTAAGGATAGATGTTGTTGGCTCAGAATTTCTGTAAGTATGTCTCTTCTTAATCTTGTCAAGGAATGACTTAAGAAGCCATACAGCGATATCATCAGCTCTGTCATCATCATTACCATACTTAGGGAATTCTCCCTCTGTCTTAAATGCCATAGCGATACCTGTCTCAGGATCTCTCTCTGATACAGTAACCTTAGCATACTTAATAGCTGAAAGTGAATCTACTACATGTGAGAATCCAGCAATACCTGTTGCAAATGTTCTCTTAACATCTGTATCGATAAGAGCCATCTCAGCAGCTTCATAGTAGTACTTATCATGCATATAATGGATAAGGTTAAGTACATTAACATAAAGATCTGCTAACCAATCCATCATCTTATCAAACTTAGCAACAACTTCATCATACTCAAGAACATCTGCAGTAACTGGCTTATAAGCTGGTCCAACCTGAACCTTAGACTTCATATCTACACCACCATTGATAGCGTAAAGTAAGCACTTAGCAAGATTAGCTCTAGCTCCGAAGAACTGCATTTCCTTACCTGTCTGTGTAGCAGATACACAGCAGCAGATTGAATAATCATCTCCCCATGTTACCTTCATAACATCATCGTTCTCATACTGGATAGAAGATGTTGTAACTGAGATATGAGCAGCATACTTCTTGAAGTTCTCAGGAAGTCTTGATGAATATAATACTGTAAGGTTTGGTTCTGGTGAAGGTCCCATGTTCTCAAGAGTATGAAGGAATCTGTAATCGTTCTTAGTAACCATAGAACGTCCATCGATACCTGTACCACCAACCTCAAGAGTAGCCCATGTAGGATCTCCTGAGAATAATTCATTGTATGATGTAATTCTTGCGAACTTAACCATTCTGCACTTCATAACAAAATGATCGATAAGTTCCTGTGCCTCAGCCTCTGTAATCTTACCAGCTTCAAGATCCTTATTGATATAGATATCAAGGAATGTAGAAACACGACCTACTGACATAGCAGCACCGTTCTGTGTCTTGATAGCAGCAAGGTAACCAAAGTATAACCACTGAACAGCTTCCTTAGCTGTTGTAGCTGGCTCAGAAATATCATAGCCATATGCAGCAGCCATAGCCTTCATTCCCTTAAGAGCGTTAATCTGATCTGAAAGCTCTTCTCTTAACTGGATAACATCGTTAGTCATAACTCCGCATCCACAGTTAGCCTTATCTTCTTCCTTGCACTTGATAAGATAATCAATACCATAAAGAGCAACTCTTCTGTAATCACCTACGATACGTCCACGACCATATGTGTCTGGAAGACCTGTGATGATATGAGATCTTCTTGCAGCTCTCATCTCTGGTGTATAAGCATCGAATACACCCTGGTTATGTGTCTTATGATATTCTGTGAAAATCTTGTGTAATTCAGGATCTGGTGTATAACCATAGTTCTCGCAAGATTCCTCAGCCATCTTAATACCACCATATGGCATAAATGCTCTCTTAAGTGGCTTATCTGTCTGAAGACCTACTACCTGCTCGAGATCCTTCATTGATTCATCTATATATCCTGGGCCATAAGCTGTAAGACCTGTAACTACCTTAGTTTCCATGTCTAAAACTCCGCCCTTAGCTCTTTCTTCCTTCTGAAGTTCCTGTAATTTTCCCCAAAGCTTATTAGTTGCTTCTGTTGGACCTGCAAGGAAACTCTCATCTCCATCATAAGGTGTGTAATTGTTCTGAATGAAATCTCTTACATTGATTTCTTCTTTCCAAAGTCTTCCCTTGAATCCAGCCCACTGTGTCTTCTCAACCATTTGAATTGATCCTCCTTAAATATAATATATTTCAATGTACATTTTAAGAAAATGTATTTCTTTTTGTACACTGTATACAATCTTAGTCAAAATAAAAATTGCCATGCATTATAGGATACATATTGTTCCTATAAATATACATTGACAAATCCGTAACAATTTGACCATGATTACTCTAACATGCTTCAAATAATAAATCAATAGATTTAGCAAGAGTATTTAATTTTGTACAATTTAAGGGGAATACTCATTGAATATCCCCCTTCAAGCAATCCAGTATTCATGCGCCATTCCAGCGATATTGATACTTATTTACCAATAAATTCCATTACCTGGCCCTCACTTATAAATCCAACACTCTTTGCAACACACTCACCATTTTTAAATAAGAGTAATGTTGGGATTGACATAATATTGTACTTTTCTGCCACAGATGATTCTTCATCTACATTAATCTTAACAATCTGAACATCATCAACCTTTGCTGCAACCTGTTCAAGAACTGGACCTAACATCTTGCATGGACCGCACCAGTCTGCCCAGAAATCCACAAGCACCGGCTTGTCTGACTTAAGCACCTCATTATTGAATTCACTCGCTTTTACGTGTTTAATTTCCATAGTAAATCTCCTTATCTTTAATAATTATTATATCATGAACTTCGTTCATGATCACCATTCGCCGTTCGGGATGAACATGCTGGCATGTCTCCCTCACTAACGCTCATTATCTCATGTTCCTTCGCATATATTCAAATCTTTCTCTTCTCATTTCTACAAGCATCTGTCTGATATTCCATTTCTTATTAGTATCAGTAAGCACTGCCTTAAATGTAACATCCAGATTCTTCTGCCTTATTTCAAAGAGAAGCTTATCCATATGCTTATCTGTTACATCACAAAATATAACAAGACTTTCTTTATTATCTGGCGAATGAAATTCTGCTGCATCTGATAATGATATTCCTCTTACACCTGATGTAAGCTCTGCCAGTGTCTTGTCGACATCTGACTCATTAATAAATCCGCATACAATTCTCATATCAGATGCCGTCTTAATAATATCCTGTGGGTTCTTAACATTATACAATAATAGCTTTTCCAACTTACACCTCTGTATAATTAATATTCATTAAAATAATGTATATTAATTATCCTTCTTTACCTTTCTGCTAGCAATAATTTCTTTGATTTCATTAATAGAATCTTTATGTACTCTTGAAACAGCATTTGGATTTCTCTTAATAATACTTGTAATATGGCTGTACCTTCTATCGGCTTTTTCTGATAACTGTCTTCTTTCTTCAGCCACAGCTGCCATAAACTGTTCCTTCTTCTTATTAAATTCATCTTCTGCAAATGTAGCCGTAATCTCCATTCTTCTGGCATACATCTGAAGCTGCTCATTCTCTTTAGTGAATTTTTCAAGTGTAGCCTTAAGATCCATAGCTTCATTAATAGAAACAGCAAAGTCTGCTGCCATGTATATTGCCAGAACAACCGCTATAATGTCAGCGATAGTCTTTGGTATCATAAGTACTGCGGCTTCAATAGGTTTGTGTATTACACATACCAACAGAATTGAAAAAGCACCCCATGCAAGAGATATAAAGAAACATATATGCCCTTTAAAATTTAATGGAAGATTACTGTAATCCCAATATCGTACACCAAAAAGCTTTTCCATACAACAGCCCGTACAGAATTCAAGTATGGTAGATGAAACCATTCCAAATACAAAAACCAATGGTACAATATCTTTTACGGCAATAGTACTAATCAATATAACAATTGCTCCCGAACCATATATAGGAAGGAATGGTCCATGTAAAAAACCTCTGTTTACCCATTTTCTCTTTCGTACAGACACATAGCAGCATTCCCATATCCATCCTAAAAAACAGTATATAAAGAAAAATATCAGCCACTGTGATACCGTATAATATCTCATGCACAAACCTCCATTTCCATCTTGACAGAATGAAATAACAAGCCTCACAATTACTTAACAGCTTCAAAGAACTTATCCATAATAATATTTCTTCTACTTCTGCTTATTTCAATATAATTACCATCTGCAAATTTAACACAATTATTCTTTATGTTAGTAATCTGATAAAAATTAACAACTACTGACTTATTAACATATTCAAAGCCCTCATCATAAAGCAAATCATATATTTCCGACAGTGTTCCATATATCGCCACAGCTTCGACATCCCGTGAATACATTATAATCTTTCTTCCCGTTCTCTCAAAATAAGTAATATCTGAAACTCTCTTCTTACATATCTGGCGTGATGAATGATATAAAAAATAGCTTTCTCCACTTTTCCTAACAAGCTTTATCTCCAAGTAAATATTCTCCTCTCACACATAATTAATATTCATTAACCTCACATGTTAATTATACATGATATAAAAAATATTTCAATGGAATAATTGCGTATATCTATACGCAATTAGGTCAAAAAAGATTACGCTTGATAAACAATCTTTCCTGAACATATAGTATAATGCACTTTTCCCGGAAGCTCCCATCCAATAAATGGACTGTTAGATGCCTTTGATGCAAAATCTTCCTTATTGACTGTCCACAATTCATTTTCTCCGAAAACAACAATGTCTGCCGGTGAACCTTTTGTTATGCTTCCCGGTACCATTCTGTAAAACTCTGCCGGATTCTTACTCATGAGTTCCATAAGTTTCATTAATGATATGTGTCCCGGTTCAACAAGCGACTTTATACCAAGTGCAAGAGAAGTCTCTAATCCTGTTATTCCACTTGGTGCATTCTCTAATGGTTTTGCTTTTTCTTCTTCACTATGAGGGGCATGATCTGTTACTATCATATCAATTGTTCCATCTATAATTCCCTCTATTATCTTTGCTCTGTCATCCTCTGTTCTTAATGGAGGATTCATCCTTGCATTAGTACCATACTTAAGTACTGCATCCTCAGTAAGTGTAAAATGATGAGGAGTAGCCTCTGCATGTACATCAGCACCAAGTTTCTTTGCAAGTCTTACCAGTTCTACAGAATTGCCTGAACTTATATGCTGAATACATACGGATGCTCCTGTATTTAATGCGAGCATACAATCTCTGGCAACCATTACATCCTCTGCTGTTGCAGATGCACCTCCATAGCCAAGTTGCTCAGATACTTTTCCCTGATTAACTCCCGGTCGTACAATAAATTCAGGATCTTCTTCATGCAGGCTTATAGGCAAATCCAATTCCGCTGCCTTTTTCATGGCTTCAACAAGAACATGTTCATCCATAATAGGAATTCCATCGTCTGTAAATCCTGCTGCGCCTGCATCAGCAAGTGCCTCCATATCTACAAGCTCTGTTCCCTTAAGATCCTTTGTAACAGTAGCAGTCTGCATAACATGAATTCCCGTTGTTTCACCTTTTTTCTGGATATACTGAAGCGTCTCTACATTATCTACTGCCGGTTTGGTATTAGCCATACACACAACAGTTGTAAATCCTCCTCTGGCTGCTGCTGCCGCACCTGTAATAATATCTTCTTTATAAGTAAATCCCGGATCTCTGAAATGCACATGTGTATCGACAAGACCAGGGGCAACAATCATCCCATCTGCATCAATAATCTTAATACTATCAGAATCAGCAGGATTTAAGTCATCCACATTGATGTCATGTCCGATTTTTTCAATAATATTATTTCTAATAAAAACATCAATAACTTCATCAGTACCAGACACAGGATCTACAACATGACCATTCTTAATAAGAATACCTGTATCCGTATTCTGTTCCTCTGTCTCTGTCTCCTTCTCAGGCTCGGTTTCCGGTTCATTTTCCAGTTCACTTTCTGGAATTTTATATTCATCCATCCTGATTCCACATCCTGCGCAAAATACAGAATCGGAACTATTAACAAATCCACAAGCAGGACATGTTTTCTGTTCAGGTTCGGCAACTGGTTCATTATTATTTTCTGCAATAAGTCTGCTTCCGCAATTACAACAGAACACCGCATCTGCCAATGCATTATATGTTCCACATACCGGACATGTCTTTCCTGCATTACCACTATTTACCGGCTGAACAGGAGTTATTACCGGAGCAGAATATGAATCAGGCTGTATCTGTGGTACAACTGGCTGTATCTGCTGAACCGATGGAGCTGGTGGAATCTGCTGAACCTGTGATACTGGCTGAACCTGTGGCATAACAGGAATCATAACCTTTATTGAATCCGCATATTTCTTGAGAGCATCCCACGACATGCTGTCTGGATGCCTTAACATATCATTAAGCCTTCCAATATATGACATATCCGCATCAGATGGTGTCATCAGCATACTGATAATATCACCAAGAAAATCATTAAAGAACTTTCCATTATTATATCCATATACCGGATAATACAAATACACTGCTCTTCCTGTTCGTGATTCAATAAGTACAGTATCAAGTGCAATTAACACATTGCCATACTCCATATTATATGCTGACATTCCTGCTAAAGCTTTAACACTGCTATCCATGAAATTATAAAATGTATTCTGATCTATTACCCTGTTTTTAAAGAATTCCTTTGCTGTCTCAAATCCAGCCGCACCATACTCTGCTGTAAACCCTTCAGCATCAGTAACTATATAAAAAGGCAGAAAGCCCTCAACAGCAACACCAGAAAGATAAGCTGCCATATTCTGGTTAAGCTGTTCACCAACAGAACTTCTTATCTGCACTGTAACCTGATTATTCTTTGATGTAACCTTTACTTTGCCCATAATAAACTCCTCTCTTTATTCAGATATAATAAAAGATATATATAAATCATTCGAAAGTCAATATCATTGTATGCCTGTTTACAAGTCCGTTCCTGTATATAAGCACATGTTCTTTATATGTAATTGAATCCTTTGCATACATAAACGGCTCTTCTCTGTATAATATTCCCCTGAAACCTCTCTTTTCATACTCTTTCAGCTTCTTTTCCGCTATAATGTGAATTCTTTTGTGTTCTCTGTTTTCATCCTCTGAAAAGGTTCTGTCATCATATATAGATGCCGCATCTCTTAAATCCTTAATTAATGCATCTACAAAATCTGCATGCTTCTTAGTATGAAGCATTATACATATAAGAAAACTGTTATATTCCGACGGTTTCTTCCCATATTTTCTTATCATACTTGCCATAGAACAGTCATTAACCTGCCGTGCAATTTCTGAAAGATAATCAATTGTCTCCTGATACACGCAATCAGGATAAGGCACATAATACCTGTCCGGAACAGACTTATATCTTTTAATCGGAGGAAAATCTGCCAGCTTCATAAGCTGCATTTCCTTTTCGCTGCAATATTCATCACCAAGATATCTGTACTTATCTCTTATGTCTGCAAGCTGATACTCAAGCTGCCTTAAATACTCATATCCTTTAACCCAGAAATGTCCCATACATCCGTAATTAAACAAATGTGTTCTTAACACCAGCTCCGTAAATCTAATTGTAAATACATTCTCTCCACCCTGATTAACAATCAGCATATATCCATCATCAAGCTTATCAATACTTGCAGTCTGCTCCACATCAATATCACAATAATCCCCGGTCATGACAGAATCCCTGAATATAAGAAAGCTCTCAACTGCATCATTCATAAGATATGCAACTGCTATATCCTTGTAACCATCTATATGAACAGGACAAAACACATTAAGTTCAAATATCTGTTCCAGCTTTACAAATGCATCATTTTCACTATAGTATATTTCATCAAACATATTTCAATAAAAAACTAATCCTTTAATATACTGTGTATTAATGAAACTCCGTTACATGCTTACGCATCCATAATGGCATAAGATTTCTCTGACACTTTTCATTATTTCTCTGCTTAATGGCAATAGCTTCAAAAAAGGCTTTCCACATATCAGTATACTCATCATTAACAGCCTCTGTTCCAGACAAAACTTTCATCTCATCATCTGCTAAATATCTGATATACATCTCGCCATCTATAGGATGTATAACCGCCTTACTGCGGTTATCATCAATTATAAGCCAGTTCTCTGACGGCATCCTGTCTGCGAAATACTGTGCTACTTCATATATCACATCGCTCTTCGGTTCAAGGTGACATACATATACCTTTCCATCAACAGAATTAAACCTCGCAAATTCCCTGAAATATCTGGCCTCATTAATAACCCTTCTGCGGATATCCTTAATTCTCATAACAGACGGTTCTGTCCGCATATAAGTAACCGCAGCACCCGCCTTAAATCCTGTTACAAGAAATCTGTATGCAGCATCCAGTGCATCCTCTTCTGACGAAAGACATGCATAATATACACATGCATATGCATCATTAGAAATCTTCTGCTTTATAGAACGGACAACCTTATTATACTCATCCTCATTAAAATCTACATGAATATATTCATCAAATAAAGACGGTTGTTCACTTCCACACCTCTCAAGTCTAACACATCCGTGTCCTACTTTCAAAGCCTTCTCCCATGCCTCATATATGCAGCACATCATATCTTCAAATCTGTCTTCACAAACAAATATATACATACTACATCCTCCATCCTAACAGTTATATGCATCAGTTCATCTAAAATAATGATAATTGCTGGTATTGCTGGTTCTGGTGCTTTATCTCCCAATTCTCCTTGTGGTTATCTTCTGTAAGACACGCTGTTATATAATTCTCGTCTATTGGTATTCTATACATCATCTTTCCATTACATGTAATAAAATAATGTGCTCTCTTAAGTACTACTCCCATCTTCTTCAACACATCAAAATCAAGCTTTGCATATCTTCTTGTCTGTACAATCCTCTTGGCAGACTTAGGTCCTACTCCCGGAATCCTCAAAAGCATATCGTATGAAGCTGTCTGTATTTCAACTGGGAATTGTCCAAGATGCCTTACTGCCCAGTCACACTTCGGATCCAGATATTCATTAAAATTCGGTCTGTTTTCAGATAAAAGTTCATCAGCCTGAAATCCATAATACCTTAAAAGCCAGTCTGCCTGATAAAGTCTGTGTTCCCTAAGAAGAGGAATCTCTGCATCCAATTCTGGTAATGCTGAATCTTCATTAAGCGGTATATATGCCGAATAAAAAACTCTCTTTAAATCATAATTCTGATAAAGATGCTGGGTAGTCCTTATAAGTGTAAGATCTGTCTCCGGTGTAGCTCCTATTATCATCTGGGTACTCTGACCTGCAGGTGCAAAAGCCCTGTTAATACCTGCATTTCCAGAAACAGCTGGCAAAGACAGCTTATCTCCTGATTCAAGTGCCGTCCTGTTCTTTCCGGATAATGCACCATATTTTCCATAATTAACCGAATTAAATATACTTCCTGTAAGATATTTGTTAATGCTGCTTCTTTCCATTCTCGCATCCTTACCCACAGACAGCCTGTTAGCTGCTATAGTACCTGTTATCTTTTCCATAGGCTCAAGTATATTCTTAAAATTCTTGTTCGGTGCAAGCTTAGACAGACTTTCTGATGTCGGTAATTCAAGATTAACACTTACCCTGTCAGCAAGATAGCCTGCCCTTGATAAGAGTTCATCCGGTGCTCCTGGAATCGCTTTCACATGAATATATCCATTAAATCTATACTTAGTCCTTAAAAGCAGCAGAGTCTCACATATCTTCTCCATCGTATAAGCAGGATTCTTAAGTACACCGGAGCTTAAAAATAATCCTTCAATATAATTTCTTTTATAAAATTCAATAACAAGCTGGCACAATTCGTCCGGCGCAAAAGTTGCTCTTGGAATATCATTGGAACACCTGTTCACACAGTACTTACAATCATATACGCAATGATTAGTAAACAAAACCTTAAGAAGAGAAATACATCTGCCATCAGCTCCAAAACTATGACACACACCGCATGCCTCGCTGTTTCCAAGGAATCCTTTCTTTCCCTTCCTGTCTACTCCACTTGATGTACATGCGACATCATATTTAGCTGCATCCGCCAGAATCTCCAGCTTTTCCGTTGTTGTTAAATCAGAACTTATTTCGAACATGTGTTCATTATAAAAACATTTGTTCGAAAAGTCAATATGTAAATGCTGGAAATAAATAAAACCCTTTACCGGATTTCTCTGATAAAGGGTTTTATGCATACATTCCTGTCTTTTTCATTACAAATGCATCAACTATTCTTTTTATTGTTTCTAACTCTTCTGAATCGCACATTTTAAGTTCATCAATCAGATCACTACTTGCTTTATTTCCTCTCATGTGACCTAAAATCAGATAATCGGGAGTAACATTCAGAATACAGCATATATCAGTAAGCAAAGGCAGACTGCAATTAATTCTTCCTGCTTCAACATTAGATAAAAATGCCTGTGAAACACCTAACTGCTTTGCCATATCAATCTGCTTAATATGCATTTCTTTTCTTCTCTGTTTAAGTCTCGGTCCAATATTAACTATCTGTTTCTCCATAACTTCCTCACACGAACTGTTTAAGATTATCTATAAACTTTATAATCAAATCCTGTTCCCTGATTTCCATACTGTCATATATGTTATCAAGCATTTCTATTCTTACATCATATAAATCAAGATACATTGTTGGCAGATATCCATATAACTCATACAATCTTATAAGAACCATTGCATCAGGATATTCTTTGTTATTCTCAATCTTGCTGTATTTATATCTTGAAATTCCTAAATCTTCAGAAATCATAAGCTGGTCAGTTATGCCGTTAATATCCCTGACACATTTAAGCATAGAGCCTGTATTTTTTGATGATATATTATCAAATGCTTTAAGAATTCTGATATTTTTCAGAACATTTTCTGTAAAATCATCCAAATGCTGTTCACACAGATATAATACATACTCAGTTACAACACCTTTAACATATTCTATTTCTGCAGCATTATTAAATGCCATAATTTTCCGCATTAAAATCTGACAATTAACATTTCTTTCAACATTAACCAGTAATTTGTCGATATCCATTCCTATATTGTATATTTTCTTTAAATCAGTTCCAGTAATCATTGTACGGCCTGATTCTTTATTTGCGTATTCATCTCTGGTCATATCCAAATCAGATGCCATCCTCACCTGATCATACCCCAACAACTTTCTGGATATCTTCAATCTTTCACAAAATGCTCTATAACTATCAGTATACTCCATAGCAACCCCTGTACATTAGTATGATTACTATTAAATTTTAGTATACGTGCAAGTTGCACATATATAACGCATATTGCGAATTTAATTATTAATAATGTGTATATATAATCTTTGATATTTATTATATATCAGTTATTGTTCTTAATTAGTATTTTTATATATAATAATATTCCTATATATTATAAAATATTACATAATTTTATCGTAAAATACATTTAAGACATCAAAATATACAGATGCGACAAATACCATTTAATGTTTGAAAATATAGAATATAATTAAGTATATCAATTGTTAAGGAGGTTTTTGCATATGAAAAAGGTTATTAAATCTACATTAAGCAAGGGTGTAACAGCAGTTCTTAACCGCACACTTACATCGAGCGCTAATGAATCTTCAAGCTTGGTTTTCAGCCAGCCTGTAGAGCCAGCAGAATTAAAGAAATTCAAGAAGGTTAGATAATGCTTGAGAAATTTTCTAGAAAAATTGCTGTATGGTTAATTAAATCAGGCATACTGGAGAATGATAACTCTGAGTTATACGGATATGCAATTCAATATTTATTATTGATTATTATTCCGACAATTAACTTCACTGCATACTGTATAGCCACCCACAATAATATAATCGGACTTATTATATTATTTTCATTTCTGCTCATCCGGAAATATAGTGGTGGATATCATTGTAAATCATCTACAGTATGTCTGATTTTTTCAACCATAGTTTTAATAGCTATGGTTTTTTACGCTAATTTAATGAATTTTTCTCCAGTAATTATTATAACAATTATATTATGTGAACTGGAATTAATAATAAAAGGGCCTATAATATCTATTAATCATGATATTTCTGATAAAGAGCGTATTATTTATCGAAAATATTTATATATAATCTTAGCCGTATATGACATTATAATGGCATTATTCATATATTTTAATAAGATTCATCTAGCTTGCAGTATAGCAATTGTTATTATAACCTGTTCGCTTGCACATATGATATGCATGATTGGAAAAAACAAGGAGGTATATTATTAATTTAATATACCTCCGCTTTTATTCATTCTTCTTTTTCTATCAAAAGTATTATTGATATACTAAATTCTCGGCTATTCTCATCATAATTTTCAACATGACTTCCATTGTACTTATCAACAACATTATAAATACTTTTCATTCCGTATCCATGAGAATTTTTATCATCTAATTTTGATGTCACATAATTATTATTTATCTTTTCAGGTTTTATATCACAGGAATTTGTTGTTTTTATAATCAACAAACTGCCATTCCTTTTAGTTATAAGCTCTATATAGGGTTTTTCTGTAGCAATGCATTTACATGACGCTTCATATGCATTCGATAACATGTTACCAAATAATGCAACAATATCTGTTTGCGATAAATATTCCACAGTATCAGGTCTAATATCTACAAGCATATTAATACCATTATCACTACATTTATTCATGTATTGACTGAGAAGCCCATTTAATACATTACTTTTAGAAAATTTCGTCTTTATTCCTATACTATAATCTTCTATTATCTCTAAAATATATTGTTTTATATTTTCATCCGTTCCCATATCAAGCATAGCATTAAGGTGTGCCTTTATATCATGTCTTAAAATTTCAAATTTTTCGTTTTTTTCATGCTCCAATTTATAATATTCAGCATCTGCCCTTTCCTTTGCCAGCTCTAACTTAATTCTTTGATTTTCTGCATTTCTCTCATTAATCTTAATATTAACCAACAATATAAGTATGTCTGATATAACCAATACAATCATGCTTATAATCATCCATATTGTTTCCCGCTTCTCTAAATTCCACTTCATGCCAATAGAATAAAATGTCATACAGACAATAAGTGATGAAACTAATATTAATAACAGCAATGCCATAGATATATCTACACTTTCAGACATTTTAACAAAACTTTTCTTTTTTATTATTATAATTATCTGCGCAAATAAAAAATATAGTATTTTGCATAAACATAAAACAGTTAAAATAATCAGTGTGTTCTGGCTTTTAACATTCTCAATTCCAACAATATATTGTGTCATAAATAAGACCATTACTTCTGCCAGTGAAATTAATGAATTAAATAAAACAGCCCAGAAAACCGCAGCCTTTTTATTCACCTTATACAATGCTGCAATTAATAATATATACACTATATTATTAACCGTCATTGATATTGCCATATTGTTAGAAAGAAACACCATAAACATTATGGCATGACCAATCATTATAATTAATCCTGTTACCCATTTTTTATAACGATGCTCGTACATCTGAGACATGCTCATCCATAAAATTACAGCTTCTATAATATGAGCAAACGCATAGCTTAAAACAATCCCCATCCCCTACTCCTGTCCTGCAAGGTATAGAAGCAATTTTTGTTTAAACTCACTTTTCCTGTCGCGTGATAACGGAATCTCCTGCTCTATTCCTTTAAGCCTTATGTTATTATTTGAAAATTGTTCAACTTTCTTAATATTTACTATAATAGATTTATTTACCAGAAAAAACATATCATCATCCAGAAGCTTTTTCCAATAAGCTAAACTCTCTAAAGTTAAATACTCCTGTTTTTCAGTATACACACATCTTTTCCTTGCAATTGATTCAATATATATTATATCGTCCTGTTCTATAATCACATTGTTTTTGGATTCCTTAATCACAATCTTCTTACTTTGTTTCTTATAGCACAGCTCAACTGCTTTCCGCAACCCTCTGCTTATTACATTCTTATCAAGCGGTTTATTAATATACCGAAACACACCTTCATCCATAGCATCATCTAGATAACCCATATAAGATGTAATAATGAAAACAACAATACCCTTATTATTTTTTCTTAAAATTTTGCTGGCTTCTATACCATTAATGCCCTCCATCTCAACATCAAGAAAAGCTATATCTATAATGTCAGATTCTCTGGCGGCTGCTTCTCCACTAAAATATTCATATATCTTATAATCAGCAATTTTTCTGTCTCTGAAAAAATCCTGCACATATTCCTTCATCCGCTCAACACAGATTTTATCATCATCACATATTAATATATTCATAAGCTTCTCCTCGTAATTTACGACTTAGGAATATTATACATTATTTTCTTTTGTGCATCCATAGTGCAGATACCAATATACTGACATTCATTACAACATAAGAAATAACAATCCATTTCGCATAATGAATAAAAATATACTGGCGGATATTCAGATTAATGAGTAAATTTTTAAATATATTAATTTTATAGATTCCTTTTCCAATTTTCTCATATATAAAAGAAAGACTTAAAACCGGTGCATTAATATATGGCATTCCATATAAACTCTTAATTATCATAAATTGTATAATGCATGTGATAAGCGTAAAACATCCTGTAAATATAACCATTGCCAGATATTTTCTCAACCACCTTTTCTTTCTTCCATATGCAGATGAATTCAAAATATACTCCATACCAGTTTTTTGTTCCAGCATAATATTTTCAACTGTAATTATCGCTACAACAATAATAGATACTATAAATATTATAAATTCCCTTAACCTTGCACTCTCACCTATAAGCTGCTCATAATTTCTGTCAGATATAATCCATGCTTTCCTGCCGTACACACTATATATATTATCAGCATTTGCCAATTTCTGACTATACTCCAAACATGCCGCTGCCTCTTTCAATACATATTGATATTCCCCATATGCATGCATATATTCAGATTCCCACTCAGGATATGTTTCCTTCATACTCTCCTGTGCTTTCAACTCATCAAGCTTATTTTTCATTTCCCTGACAGCTTCCTGCTTTTCTTCAACATAGCTGCGTATATAACTGCTATCATATCCTCCATGTTCAATATACATTTTGTCCATTACTATCTGTGCGTCATTATAATGCATGACATTATTTCTTGAAAAATAACATGTAACAAATATAACCGTAACAATAAGCCACAATCCATATCCTGAAAATATCAGTTTATGCAATTCTTTACAGATCTGTGGCATTTTCTTAAGAACATGCTGATACGCTTCATTAATTTTTCCTGTTATCTTATCAATAATTGTTCGTTTTCCATACGGCTTCATGATTATGCATCTGTAATATGCCATACACATTAATAAAACCGTCGTAATAGTAGTTACAAACAATGTTACCGAAGCTGCTGAAAACACATAATATCTGAACCCCCAATTTATATAAGTTCTTATCATGTCATTAATCTGCAGCAGATTAATAATATTTATAAAATGAAACACATTATATCTGCTTTGAATCGAAATATTTCTATATAGAATAATCTCTACTCCTATAAACAATCCCAGACATAATAACGCATTATTTCTCTGTCTGAATGCCACAAATACAGACCAAATTATAAGTCCAAGCATGATAATCACAATACTCGATATAATTATCAAAATAATAACATACTCAATCTTACTTACCGGATATGTAAATTTACTGAATTGTTTAATATTCTGAATAGCATTTCCAATATCTCCTGCCCCACCATATATTAACAATGCAAGTATAAATGTTGTAACTGCCATAGATACTACCGATATGAATCCGCCAATTATAATTGCAAATATACTGGAAACTGCTATATATTCCCTGCCTTTTGCAGTACTGCAGTTAATAGCCCACATTCCGTTATCTCTGTATCTGAACAATTCATATATTATGCCAAGCATGAATACAAATGCTATATAAAATGAGTAATGATATTCTGTAAATGCACTAACAGCCCGGCTCTCATCAACCGAAACATTTACATTACTTATTCTTTCAAAATCCTCTGATGTTTTTATTATGTTACTGTATGCAAATTTACCCTCCTCCGCAAAAATAGAAAATTTCTGTAACTCCTCTGCTTTATTTATTATAGCAGTGACATATCCATTATAACCTGATATATATTCCTCCTGACTTTTTAATGTTCTTTCAGATATATCATTTTTACTCAACGGAATATTTTTATAGGCAAATAAACATAAATTAACCAATATACATAATATTAATAACAACCATCTTTTATAAGAAAATACCCTCTTTAATTCTGCCATATAGCTTCCTCATTTACATCCTATTTTTTGAAAGGATTAAATAAAAATATAGTATCATCATATACACTTTCCCATTGACCGGCATGCTCTATATCCTTTTTATCTATGTAAAGATATCCGCTAAAGTATTCAGCGCGTTCATCTTTTTTCGGTACACTTCCCCATGCAAACATACATCTTTCATCACCATAATATATATTATTTATTGTATCATCACATTCTATCTCATTGATTTTATTTCCATCCGAATCAATAATAATAATTCTGTATTCTCTTTTTTCTACTGTTCTTGTCATATTTTGAAATGTTATATTATCCATGTATATATACTTTCCATCATATGACATACTGCAACGATCATATAAAGAATCCGATTTCATCACAAGCTTCATAACCTGTTCTTTAGCATCAGCATAATAAAGCCCTTCACCTACAACATAATAAGCAAATATATTCTTTTCCGGTATAAAACAATAATCTGATATGTCATCCTCGGTCACTAGTTTTATCTCTTTAGTGTTATAATCATATGAATATAATGCTTTTGTTTTAGATCTCATAGATCTCTTTTCAAGTTGTTCCTGTACCGCAAAGTATAATTTATCCCCATAGCTTTTCACTAACCCAATTGATATATTATTGCCTGTAACCTCATATATGTTTTCTGAACTTCCATCCTTTAATGACATTTTCTTAATTGCTTCAGTGAATTCTCCTTCCATGCCATAATGAGCACATAAATAATAGGCATATACATAATCCCCATGAAATACTAAATGTGTTGAAGAATCCTGATCACTAGGAAATATTTCTCCAATATTTTCTACATTATTTCCTGACTTATCCATCCTTGTAAGCACAGACATACCATTCTGTATCTGCATATAATATAAATATCCTTCATGATAATATATATTAGATACTACATAGCTCTGTTTCATCATATTGGCATTACATGTGCTGTTATCATGTGCACAGTCCGGCTTACCACACACTGGTACTACCTCTTTTGTCGCATAATCAAAATACATAAGATAAGTCATGTCAGGTGTTATAAAATAATAACCATCCTCCGCAGCTGTAAAATCATGTAAAAAATTCGCTTTCCAGTAGCTCTGGGAATCGTCCAAATCATATCCACTTCCTAAAGAACCATAATCAGGCTGTGCTGAATGCTTTGATACCTTATGTGTTCCGAAATACACAGCAATTACTGCCAATATAGCTAATAGTATTCCTGCCGGTATTATTAATTTCTTTGCAACTCTATTCATAAAACCTCCTATTTTAATCTCACTCTGAACATTGTTTCATCATTTAAGCATGTGCTGGATCCAGACTTGAATATAAAATAATCTGTTTTTTCGCTCCCGTCCTTATATATAACCTTTTCCTCTATAACCACGGATTCTAGTTCTTCTAATAATGCAGTTATTTGTGCATTGGGTTCTGTATAATATTCACTTCCAAACTTAAATTTAAGCGGTACATTACAATATATATACATTTTCACATTTCTCTGTTTTTCAGGATTAATTTCAACCCATCTGCTTGTATACCGCAGCTTATTTCTTTTTTCACTTTCCAAAAAGGTGTAACTTCTTGTATCGGCAATTGTAACAGCAGCATTCGCTGCTCTTAAATATATCTTTTCTGCATTCTCTTCATTATATATATCCGTCAGACTGAAAATATACGCTATTGTTCTTCTCATACGATCTGCGTCATTCTCTTTATCATACGACCAATGTGAAAACACATCCGTCATATATACTTCTTTTGATTCTTCGTCTATCTCAACTTTAGGATATCTTACTTCTATTTCTGGATATATTTCTCTTATATAGTTTTCCCCATCAACCTTAGTTTTCTTTATTACTGGATATTCTTTTTTACTAAACACACATATCAATGTAATTATTGCGGTCGCTATACATATAAATATAGCTACAGCAAGTATAAAAATCTTTTTCTTTTTCATAATATCCCCTTTACATTACTCAAATAGCAAAGCTTTATTATAAATAATAAAGCTTTGCTATCTTAATTCTTATAATTCGTCAGGCAACCTTCTCAGCATTATTCGTATGTATCACATTCAGTTTCCTTGTAATAAACTATATCATTAGACTAAAAAAATTCAATGCACTATGTCTCAAATGTCGTTTTTTATGTCTCAACTGTATATTTTATGACATTTAATATAAAATTATTTTACTAAATTGATTACATTCTAATCACTTTATAGCATTCCCATAAACAAAAAAGAACTCCATCACACCAGCTCAATCAAGATGTAACGGAGTTCCCATTCTGTATATATTTAATTCTAAGAAGCCTGCTCAAACTGTGAATTATAAAGATCAGCATAGAAACCATTCCTTGCAAGAAGCTCATCATGAGTTCCCTGCTCAACGATATCACCATCCTTCATAACAAGTATCACATCAGCGTCTTTAATGGTTGAAAGTCTGTGTGCAATAACAAAGCTTGTTCTGCCCTTCATCAGATTATCCATAGCCTTCTGGATTCGCTCCTCTGTTCTTGTATCAACAGAAGATGTTGCTTCATCAAGGATAAGGATTGGATTATCCGCAAGGATTGCTCTTGCAATTGTAAGAAGCTGTTTCTGTCCCTGTGAAACATTGCTTGCGTCCTCGTTAAGCTCACAATCATAACCACCCGGAAGAGTCTCGATAAAGTGATGGGCGTTGGCTGCCTTGGCTGCTGCAATAACCTCCTCGTCAGTTGCATCAAGCTTTCCGTATCTGATATTCTCCATAATTGTACCTTTATAGAGCCATGTATCCTGAAGAACCATTCCAAATGCGTCTCTTAATTCTCTTCTGTTGAAATCCTTAACATTATGTCCGTCAACAAGAATAGCTCCATCATTAACATCATAGAATCTCATAAGCAGTTTAACAATAGTGGTCTTACCTGCACCTGTCGGTCCAACGATAGCAACCTTCTGTCCAGGCTTAACATTTACACTGAAATTCTTGATGATAGTCTGGTTCTCATTGTATCCGAATCTTACATGCTCGAAATCAACCTCGCCCTTAATTCCTTCTGTAGAAACAGGATTCTTAACAGTCTGGTCTTCCTCTTCTTCATCAAGAAATTCAAATACTCTCTCAGAAGCTGCTGCCATAGACTGTACCTGATTGATAACCTGAGCAATCTGCTGGATTGGCTGTGTGAAGTTCTTCACATACTGGATAAATGCCTGAATATCACCGATTGTTATAACATTTTTAATAGCAAGAAGACCGCCTGTTAATGCAACACATGCGTAACCTAAGTTACCTACAAACATCATGATTGGCTGCATCATTCCTGAAAGGAACTGTGACTTCCATGCTGAACCGTAGAGGACATCATTAGTCTTGTTAAATGAATCAACCATATCCTTTTCTTTGTTAAATGATTTAACAATCATATGTCCGCCATAAGTTTCCTCAATCTGTCCGTTAATATGTCCAAGATACTCCTGCTGTGTTTTGAAATATCCCTGCGATTTCTTAACAACGAAAGAAACAAGTCCGACTGATATCGGAAGAATTATAACCGCAATAAGTGTCATAAGTGGTGAAATGCTTAACATCATAACAAGAACACCAATCATAGTAGTTAAAGATGTAATGATTGTTGTAATACTCTGGTTAAGTCCCATTCCAAGTGTATCAACATCGTTAGTAATTCTTGATAACACCTCACCATATGTCCTACTCTCGAAATACTTCATAGGCATACGGTTAATCTTCTCGCTGATTTCTTTTCTTAATCTGTAGCAGACCTTCTGTGTAATGCCTGTCATTATCCAGCCCTGTACAAAGTTAAATACTGCACTTGCGGCATACAGACAAAGCACGAATATAAGAATTGTTCCAATCTTTCCAAAGTCAATTCCGCCAGTTCCACCGATTTTCTTTACAAGACCTTCTGACAGAACTGTAGTTGCCTTACCAAGAACCTTCGGCCCTATAACAGAAAATACTGTTGAACATACAGCCATAACTGCAACAAATATTATCGCAATCTTATAGCTTCCAATATATCTTATAAGCTTTCCTATTGATCCTTTGAAATCCTTGGCTTTCTCAACAGGTGCCATTCCTCTTCCCGGAGGTCCCATTCTTCTTTTCGGTGGCATTTTGATATTTTTATTATCTTCCATACTGACTAGGCCTCCTTTCCAAGCTCTTTAGCAGAAAGCTGTGAACTTGCAATCTGCTGATATGTCTCACATGTCTTCATAAGTTCTTCATGCGTTCCCTTGCCAACAATCTTACCATCATCCATAACAAGAATCTGATCTGCATGAAGGATTGTGCTGATTCGCTGAGCTACAATAATAACAGTGGCATCAGACACATTTGCAGCAAGCTCCTTACGAAGAATTGCATCAGTCTTTAAATCAAGTGCTGAAAAACTGTCATCAAATATAAACACTCTTGGGTGCTTTGCTATTGCTCTTGCAATCGAAAGTCTCTGCTTCTGACCGCCTGAAACATTAGTACCGCCCTGTGCTATAGGACTGTCATACTTCTCAGCCTTATTATCAATGAACTCAGTTGCCTGTGCAATCTGTGCTGCCTTAACGACATCTTCATCGCTTGCATCAGGATTGCCGAATCTTAAATTACTTGCAATAGTACCAGAGAAAAGCATTCCCTTCTGAGGCACGTAACCAAGCTCACTTCTTAGGTCATGCATAGAGATATTTCTTATATCATGACCATCAATAGTAATGCTTCCTCCTGTAACATCATACAATCTTGGAATAAGATTAACGAGCGTTGACTTTCCACAGCCCGTACTTCCTATAATTGCTGTAGTCTTACCCGGCTCTGCTTTAAATGTAATATCCTCAAGTGCGTTCGCTTTAGCACCCGGATACATGAAATTAACATGATTAAACTCAATTACACCCTTTGCAGACTCAATTGTCTCAGGATTCTCAGAGTCTTCTATTGAAGAATGTGTATTAATAACTTCATCTATACGGTCAGCTGCAACCATCGCTCTTGGAAGCATTACAGACATCATTGTAAGCATAAGGAATGACATAACTATAAGCATCGAATATGTTATAAATGCAGTCATAGAACCTACCTGCATAACTCCGGCATCAATTCTGTGTGCGGCAACCCACACGATAAGAACTGATAAACCATTCATAATAAGCATCATGCTTGGCATCATGAATGTCATTGTTCTGTTAGTAAAGAGCATTGTATTAGTAAGCTTTTTATTAGCTTCGTCAAATCTTTCCTCTTCCTTCTTCTCTCTTCCAAAGGCTCTTATTACAGAAAGACCCGTAAGAATCTCTCTGGATACAAGATTGACATTATCAACCAGCTTCTGCATAAGCTTGAACTTAGGCATCGCAATTACCATAAGAAGCATTACAAATGCAATGATAACAGCAACAGCCATAACTATAACCCAGCCCATGCCGGCTCCCGTTCCAACAACCTTTATAATTCCTCCGACGCCAAGAATTGGTGCATACAGAATCATTCTCAGCATAATAACCGTAACCATCTGAACCTGCTGTACATCATTAGTTGTTCTTGTGATAAGTGACGCTGTAGAGAATTTGTCCATCTCAGCATTTGAGAATCCCATGACATTAGAATACAGTTTTCCTCTCATATCTCTTGCAACGCCTGCACCAACTCTTGATGCAAGGAAGCCTACACATACAGAAGTAACCGCCATAAGAAGTGCCATGGCAACCATCTTAAGACCTGCTGCCCACAGATACTTAGTCTGAATAGAATCCATGTCCATTCCTGCCTTGGCATCCATGCTCTTTGCATAAGCAACACCCATAGACGAAACAAGAGTCTTTCCCATAGTATCAATAGTCTTCTGGAATTCACTTCGCATAGAAAGGATATCATCCTTACTCATAGCCCCTGCACTATACATTGCCTTCACTATCTGTCTCATATCCACACATGTAGTTTCAACCTCATTACCATCCGAATCTTCCATCATCTGTGTAAATGTAGTGAGTTCCACGCCCATAGACTTTCCAATATCTTCTACTGAAACATTGGACAGCTGCTCCTCACTTACATGCATCTGCTCTGCCATACGGCTCTTGAATGCACTTTCAGTCACTGAAGACATCTGGTTGTTAATTATAAGTGCTGTAAAAAGTGTGTCATCTAAATCAGTCTTATTCTTAGAACCTTTGACAGTTAATTCATAAACATTATCATCTTCATTATAAGAATATGACTGTTCCCACAGCTGTACTTCTTCCTCTGTCATAAAAAGCTTCGCAGTGTCAAATTCTTCCTTAGTAATCTTTTCTGGCACAGTATGCTCTATGCCCCCATTCTGTATACCTGTATCAATGATATCTGAAGTATACGCAGGAAGCGACAAGTCACACACCGCCTGAACAATAAGCAGTGCAAATACCAGCACTATCGACTTCCAGTATGGCAGCACATTTTTAATAATTCTGCTCATAAACACTCTCCCATCTTTATTGATAAATATTTTCAAAAAATCTGCTTTCAATAATAAATAAGCGTTTCTTATAATAACACTGATTTCCATCATAGTAAATTAATGTCAAATGTATTTTTATAAATAATTTATAAAGAATGTTTGATATTTAACAATATATATGTTATTATACGCGCGAACGTCATCCGTTTTTCGGAGATGTATCTTAACAAGCCGGAAGGGCTGCATACCTTTCCGCAAAGGAGACAATATGAATACTATTAATGCAACTCGGACTTCTGCATCGAAGTTCAACACTAAGTACATGGTGGAGCTGGCACTTATGGTTGCGGTCATACTCGTTATGTCACTGACCCCATTAGGCTACATCCGTACCCCTGGACTTTCTATCACCCTTTTAACTGTTCCTGTAGCTGTAGGTGCTATCATCTTAGGACCTGTCGGCGGTTTAATCTGTGGTCTGGCATTCGGACTTACAAGCTTTTATCAGTGCTTCGTTGGAGGCGCAATGGGAACTGTTCTTCTCGGAATTAATCCATTTGGTACATTTGTAACAACTGTAGTAACAAGAACTCTTGAAGGCTTCCTTACAGGACTTATATTCAAGGGACTTCACAGTATTAAGGGCGTTAAGAAATTTTCTTATTATATAGCAAGTCTTTGCTGTCCTTTACTTAATACTTTATTATTCATGAGTTCACTTGTTCTCTTCTTCTATAATACAGATTATGTACAGGCCTTCGTTACTGCACTCGGAGCTAAGAACCCACTTATATTCGTAGTATTATTTGTTGGTGTTCAGGGACTTATTGAGGCAGGTATCTGCTTTATTGTTGCCAGTGTGGTTTCCCGTGCATTATATGCTGCACTTAAGCTTAACCAGAATTAACCAGTCACTTTGATTGAACAAATCGGACATTAATCAACGGAGGATTAGTTTTGTTTACAGAGATTTCAGTTAATGATATTAATGATTTTAGATTAGGCCATGCTTCCAATAAGGAAGCTGGCACTGGTGTAACTGTTATATATTTCCCGGACGGTGCAACAGCAGGCTGTGACATAAGCGGCGGCGGTCCGGCATCAAGAGAAACACCTCTTACTATGCCTATGACTGCTGACAATCCGATTAATGCCATCGTGCTGTCAGGTGGTTCAGCATACGGTCTTGCCGCATCTGACGGAGTTATGACATGCCTTGAAGAGCATGGTATAGGATATAACACAGGCGTTTCACTCGTTCCGCTTGTATGCCAGTCATGCATATTTGATCTTGGATATGGAAGCTCTAAAGTACGTCCTGACAGCGCAATGGGATATGAAGCCTGTATTCAGGCACTTAAGGATAGCAGCGAACCTATTCAGGGCTGTATCGGTGCCGGAACAGGTGCGACTGTCGGCAAAATTATGGGTATGAAGCAGGCAGAAAAGTCAGGACTTGGAATATATTCAGTGAAAGCCGGCACATTTACAATGACAGCAATTGTTGTTGTAAATGCACTTGGCGATATATCAGATTATGAAACTGGTAAAAAGCTTGCCGGACTTAAGAACGCTGACAGAACCGAGTATGTAAGTTGTGAAAAAGCACTCTATCAGTTCATGGCACCTCGCGATATGTTCACAGGCAACACAACAATCGGTGCAGTTATAACCAATGCTGCATTTAACAAGGCTGAACTTAACAAGATTGCATCTATGGCAAGAAATGCGTATGCTCGCTGCATTAATCCAGTCGGCACGATGGCAGACGGAGATACAATCTATGCTGCAAGCACTGCAAAACGAGGCGACAGCGCAGCTGTACGTGTTGATATCAACTTTGCAGGAACACTTGCTGCCCGCGTTATGTCCGCTGCAATTAAGAATGCTGTAATGAATTCTAAGATATCTGATGAAGAATTTTTAAGCATGGTAAAGTAATACATGAAAAAATCCACGGTAAGCTGCTGTACTGGCAGTCTTACCGTGGATTTTTATAGTATCAATACTTACGCTTTTTCAAATACAAGTATTTTCTCTGAGAATTTACTGACAAGCGGAATCCATGTTACAAGCTTATATGCCGGATTCAAAGTATGCATGCCTCTTACAATGTTGTCATCTTTAACTTTTCTGAATCCATCTGCTATTCCCTTGAGATCATCAAAACTGTTCGCTCCCCATGTAAATGTTGCGCCGGTTGCTTTAATTGACTTCTCAAGTCCCTCTTTCTTTACAAACATCGGACATAAAGTTTCCATGCATACATATGCATTATCAAAATTATCTCTTATAATTCCAAGCATTGTCTTCACTTCATCTGCTGTCATGTACATGGTAAGACCTTCAATAATGAAAAGCATTTTACCTCTTACTTTTATCTGCTTTACCCATGCAGCATCTAACACAGAGCAGGCAATCGTTGATATTCTTCCAGATTCCTTAAACACAGAATCCCTTACCTCTATTGTCTCTGGCAGGTCAAGATTGTACCATGTGAGTCTGCCATTATCCATTCTATATGCCCTTGTATCAAGTCCGCAGGCAATATTAACAACCGTACAGTCAGGATTCTTATTTATAAAATCACTTACAAGCTCATCAAATACTACACTTCTTGCTACAATACCACTGCTCATGGCAGTATCTTTACTTGCTTTGCTGAAATCATAATCCAGTCTGTCAACAAGCTCCTCTGCTTTTTCATCACGGAATTTATTCTTAGGATTCCTGCTGTGCATAGCTCTTGCATAAAAGCACTGAAGCATTGTTTCTGCTGTTCCGTTAAGTACCGGTTTAATCTTTTCATTATCCATAGAATGTGTCTCCTTCTATCGTTAAATAAAAATAGCATTGGTTAGTTTTTGCTAACCAATGCTATTTTAACACATTTTTTTCAAATCTCAACACCTGTTTTTGATTTATAGAAATAATCTAGTTGGTGTTTTTAACATTTTAATTATTCACAAAGCTTAGAAAATGCATCCGCAACAAACTGTACCTTAGTTCCTATAATAACCTGTACAGATGTCTTTCCAGGTTTCATAACACCAGCAACACCAGCTGATTTAATAACCTTATCATTAACAAGGGTAATATCCTTTACTTCAAGTCTCAATCTTGTAATACAATTGTCTATGCTTGCAATGTTCTCTTTTCCACCACAGCCTTCAAGAATTGTCTTTGCAATTGTTGTATAATCGTCACTTGCAAGTTCAACTTTCTTTTCTGCTTCTATATCATCATCTTCTCTGCCAGGAGTCTTTAAATCCCATTTCTTAATGGCAAATAAGAATACGAAATAGAATACGAAGAATGCTGCTATACCAAGAGGAATTATCAACCATGTCTTCTGTGCTGCCGGAAGAGATGATGAGAATAACAGGTCAGTAGCACCTGCTGAGAAACTAAATCCTGCTCTGAAGCCTAATGCAACTGTAATCATTGTAAAAATACCATAAAGAAGTGCATAGATAACATAGAGTCCAGGAGCAAGGAACATGAAACCAAATTCAAATGGTTCTGTAACACCACAGATAAATGCACATAATGCTGCAGAAGCAACAAGTCCTATAGCTACTTTTTTCTTAGCTGGCTTTGCACATTTAATCATAGCTAAAGCTGCACCTGGAATACCAAACATCATACATGGGAAGAAGCCTGACATATACATTCCAAGACTCCATGAAACATCACTTGATGTTTGTCCTGCCCAGAAGTGCTGTAAATCTCCAAGTCCGATAGTATCAAACCAGAATACGTTGTTCAACGCATGATGTAATCCGGTAGGAATTAACAATCTGTTCAAGAATGCATAGATACCTGCACCAACAATATCAAGCTTTACAATTGCCTTACCGATGCTTACTAATGCGCCGAACAGTAATGGCCATACAAATAATAAAACAACAGATACAAGAATTGATACTACTCCAGAAACAATTGCTACGCATCGTTTTCCACTAAAGAAAGATAACCAGTTTGGTAATTTTGTATCTTTAAACTTGTTATAACACATAGCACCGATTATACCAGCAAGAATACCAATAAATGGATTCTCAATCTTGTTAAATGCAAGAGTTTTAGTTGCACTGTCTGCTATAGAAGGTATAATTACTGTAACAAACTTTGTAGAAAGAAGTGTTGTCATCATAAGCCACGAAGCAAGTGCCGCAATTCCTCCGGTACCATCATTTTTATCTGACATACCTACACCGACACCAATTACAAAAAGGATTGCCATGTTTTCAATTAAAGCTCCACCAGCTTTTACAAGAAACAGACCAATCATATTAGCTGCGCCATGAATATCTCCACCCTGCATAGTTGCTGGACACAGCAAATAACCGATACCCATAAGGATACCACATATAGGCAGTACTGCCACAGGAAGCATTAACGCCTTTCCTAGTTTTTGAAGAAATTTCATACTTTCTCCTCCTTTACATCATTATTAATCGGGGTAATCCCAATCACGCACATTGTGAAATCCTGAATAATTATGATATTTTCAGGACTTCATCATCAATAGATACTTCACCCTCCTTTATTAGATTAATTTTATTATAATCGTCGGTATTACATATAAGGACTGGTGTAATCGTATCCAATCCTGCCGACTTTATTTTTTCAAGATCAGCCTCTAAAAGTAAATCACCCTTTTTTACCTGCTGACCACCTGAAACATATGAAATAAATGGTTCTCCCTTGAGCGTTACCGTATCCAGCCCAATATGTATCAGTAATTCCGTTCCCTGACTGGTTGTCATTGTCACAGCATGAAGAGTATCAAACACCATTGAAATCTCACCATCTGCCGGAGCATATATCTTTCCTTCAGAAGGAATTACTGCAAATCCATCTCCAAGAACCTTTTCTGAAAATGTTGGATCTGAAACTTCAGTAATTGGTACCACTTTTCCTTTACATGGAGAATAAATAATATTATCCTTTGACTTTCCTTTGAAAAAACCTAGCATATTATCTCCTTTCCATCAATATATACTCTCTTAATATTCAATTCTTCATCAATAAGCACGAAATCTGCTTGTTTTCCTACAGAAATACTTCCGACTTTATCATATATACCAATTTCCTTTGCCGGATTCTCTGTTGCACACATAACAGCTGTTTCTAATGAAATCCCTGCTTTTTTAACGACATATCGAAGACAATCCATTAAATTAGTTGCTGAGCCGGCAATTGTTCCATCATGTAAGGTTGCCAGATTACCTTTTACCACTACAGGCTGTCCTCCAAGAGTATATTCGCCATCCTCTAATCCTGTTGCTCTCATGCTGTCACTGATAAGTATTATGCGTCCCGTACCAAACATAGCAAATGTTGCCCGTATTACTGATGGATGAATATGTACGCCATCACATATCAGTTCTGCATGACATTGATACGAATCTCTTACTGCACCTATAACACCAGGGTTTCTATGATTCATAGGCGGCATTGCATTGTATAAATGTGTTGCATGAGTTGCACCATGTTGAATTGCCTCCATCGCAGTATCATAATCCGCTGCTGTATGTGCAATCGAAACCACAACATTATCTTTTACTTTATCTATGAAATCCATTGCCCCCGGCTCTTCTGGTGCAATATCAACAATCTTAATTAAATCATGTGCAGCGTTCTGAAGTTCACAGAAATACTCATAATTACAATGCATAATATTCTCTGCTGCCTGTGCACCCTTTTTTTGTGGACTTATAAAAGGTCCCTCCATATTAATTCCTACCAGATGAGCTCCACCATTATATGAATACTCTCCGGCATTCTTCATAACTTCAACGAGTTCTTCCTTAGCTATCGTCATGGTTGCCGGACATATACTCGTCACCCCGACAGAAGCCTCATACCGGGAAATTATATCAAGTGCCTCTTTAGTTCCATCACACATATCTGCACCCTTGCATCCATGAAAATGAATATCAACAAGTCCAGGAATCATCTTAAGTCCTGTAGCATCTATAACTTCATTGTCAACATAATCAGGGGCTTCCAGCACTTTGATGAATGTACCGTTATCTACAACGACATCTCCCTTAACAAATACATTATCCTGTGTATAAACATCAGCATTCTTTATAATCATATCTTCACAACCTTCTATCCACCAAGTTAATATGCTTTAATAAATCTTACTAAGAGCTGCTTCATCTGCTACCAGTGTTACATCATTATGCAGCTGCAGAACTGATGCAGGAACATATGGTGTAATATGTCCAAAAAAAGCTTCTTTCACAATCTGTGCTTTATCTTCCCCACTTGCAACAACCAGAATCTTCTTTGCCTGCATTATTGTCTTGATTCCCATTGTGTATGCCTGTCTTGGAACATCTTCTGCTGATTCAAAAAACCTCTTGTTAGCTTCTATTGTAGATTCTGTTAAATCAACACAATGAACCTGTTTTTCAAATGAATCTGATGGTTCATTAAATCCTATGTGTCCATTATGACCTATTCCAAGAAGTTGTAAATCAATACCACCAAGAGACTTAATCAGTTCAGAATATCTGTTACATTCTTTTTCCGAATCCTGCTCCATTCCATTAGGAATATGAGTATTATCAACTGATATATTCACATTATCAAATAAATTCTTATGCATAAAATAATAATAACTCTGATCATTGTCCTGACTGAGTCCCTTATACTCATCAAGATTAATAGTCTTAACTGCTGAAAAATCCAAGTCACCTTTTTTATACCATTCTACTAACTGCTTATATAACCCAACTGGCGTTGAACCAGTCGCAAGTCCAAGTACACATTCTGGCTTCATAATAATCTGTGCTGATATAATATTAGCTGCCTTTCTGCTCATATCAGCATAATCTTTTGCTTTATATATTTTCATGACTTATCACTCCATTTCACATATTCTGCTACGAACACCAAGTACCATTGATGGCGATACACTAAGCTCATCTATACCCATCTTAATAAATCTCTCTGTAAGAGTGGTATCTGCTCCAAGTTCTCCGCAGATTCCTACCCATTTGCCATGCTTATGTGCTCCCTGTATGGTCATCTCAATCATCCTAAGAACTGCCTCGTGATGCGGATTATAAAATCTGTCCAGTCTGTTATTCTGCCTGTCAATTGCAAGTGTATACTGTGTAAGGTCATTGGTACCTATACTAAAGAAATCTACAAGCTCTGCAAGTTCCTCACTTAACATAACTGCCGCCGGTGTCTCTATCATAATTCCCTGCTCTGGAATCTCATATGGAATATTCTCATTCTCCAGTTCCTCTGCCACCTCAGCAACAATCTTCTTAATACTTACAACTTCTTCCACAGAAATAATCATTGGATACATTATAGATAAATTACCATATTTAGCAGCTCTTAATAATGCTCTCAACTGTGTTTTGAATATATCCGGCTGCTCCAGACATATTCTTATGGCACGATAACCCAGCGCTGGATTATCTTCCTTGCCAAGTCCAAGATAATCTGCTTTTTTATCTGCCCCAATATCAAGTGTACGAATAACTACTTTTTTATCAGCCATCATCTGTAATACCTGACGATATGCATTAAACTGTTCTGTTTCATCAGGAAGTTCATCTCTTCCAAGATACAGGAACTCACTTCTGAATAATCCTATTCCTTCAGCATCATTTTCTAATACATATGCAACATCAGATACATTTCCAATGTTCGCATAAAGGTTAATCTTTCTTCCACTCTTTGTGACGGACTCTCTTCCTTTATAATTAGCAAGGAGCTTTTTCTGTTCCTGCTCCTTCTGCTGGGCTTCCTTAGCCTGTGCTATCTGATTCTCATCCGGATTCAGGTAGAAAATTCCATTCTGACCGTCTACAATTGCATTAACTCCATTGTGTAAGGATTCCAGCTCAATTGGTACACCAATTAATGCCGGAATATTCATCATCCTAGCAAGAATTGCTGTATGGGAATTAGCCGAACCATGTACAAGCACAAATGCTAAAATCTTATTCTTATCCATCTGTACAGTTTCACTCGGTGTCAAATCATCTGCCACAATAATTGATGGCTCTGTGTTTTCCCAGTCAGGCTGCTCTTCACCGCTCAAATTACTCACCAGACGATTAGATATATCCTTTACATCTGCTGAACGTGCCCTCATATAATCATCATCCATATTAGCAAACATGTCAGCAAAATTATCTCCTGTTATTGACACCGCATATTCTGCATTAACATTCTCATTGCATATCATATTATGAATGGCATCCTGATAATCTTCATCTTCAAGCATTATCTGATGCACTTCAAATATCTCTGCATTGACTTTACCAACCTCCTTTAATGCTTTATCATACAGCCTTGCAAGCTGTTGAAGCGTCTTTTCTTTAGCTTTGTCCAGACGCCTTAATTCTTCATCAACATTCTCAACATGTACACGCTTAATCAGACTTTCACTTTTCTTAAGAACATTAACTGGTCCGATAGCAGTACCCTTATATACTGATTTTCCAATATATTTCTCCATATTCTACCCTCTCAGATTCTAATAATAAACATTCCCCAGATATACGAATATTTATTATATTAACTAAAATGTACTGATTTCCATGTATTAAATTGTCGTTCACTTTATTATGTTTACATATTAACAATTTTTTAACAAATTGTCCAGCATTATTTGTCACATTTTAATAAATCTTGTATTTTTTATTGATACATTACGGATTAAAAGGCAAAAAAAAAGACTAACCAGCCAGTGTACTTTATAATACAACGCTGATTAGTCCATATTAGTATTTCTATCTGTCCGCATTTTTCAACTTATGATTAACAGCCATCGCAACTACACCAAGTAGCACGATGAAAAGAGAGATAAACTGCGATGTAGAGAATATTCCAACCTCTCCCCTGTAATCATTTCTTAAGAACTCAATTGCAAATCTTCCAAGTCCGTAGGTTATGCAATATAAGAATCCAATATTACCTGCTGCCATATGCTTTCCGGTAGTTTCCTTACCGTCTGCCTTGCGCTTCATAACAGCAGTATAAGAAAACTTAGCAGCTATTATCATAAGAAACGCCATATTAAGGAAATCTGCCCCTGATGATATAAGCTGTGTAGGAATAAGCTTAACTCCTGATGGAGCAAGTGAATCAGCTGGGAAAACAACTCCCCAGGCTGCATCTGTCTGTCTTCCGTAACAGCACCCTGCAAGGAAACAGCCAATTCGTCCAAATCCCTGTGCCAGCGCTATCTCTGGCATTACCAGGTCAAAATATTCAAGGAATGATAACTTCTTAATCTTTACATATATAAGGTTACACAGTACACCTGCAATAAGTCCGCCATATACAACGAATCCCGATGAGCCAAGCACACCTATAGGATCTTCTATAAAATCCTTAAAGCTCACTATTATATACAACAGCTTTGCTCCAAGAAATCCCGATACTCCCGCAATTATCGCAATATCAATAAGAGCCTCCTCTTTCATTCCCATTTTCTTAGCCCTGTACTCGCCAACAAGCAGTGCCAACACAAAACCTATACCAATCATAAGTCCGTATCCATGAATTACGAACTTTCCTATATGAAATAAATCTGTCTTCATAAAATCAATCTTCCTTTCTGTCACCTGCGAACCATTCCTACATCAGTCCCAGCTTTTCCTTAGCCATCGCAAGTCTTCTGTCAAATTCTGCATAAAATGCCTTATCATCAGCACATCCGGCATATGTCGTCATATAGAACACTCTTAAGTTAAATGTATTAAGAATCTTCACATTATCCTCTGAAAGTCCCGGTAGTGCCGCCTGAAGCTGCTTCACATACTCATGCCATCTGACAATATAAGAATCATACTCCGCAAGTCCCTCGATGCCAAGCCATTTTTTCAGTTTAATCTTCGATAGATTATCCTTATTACACTCGCCCTTCTGCACAATATATTTAAAATGTGTCTCATCCTCCCAGTATCTTCCAAGTGGGAACATTCTGCATATTCCCGGTCTTATCGTATGTATATTGCACAGATTATCTTCACGAAGAAAAGCACATCTTCCGTCTGATTTCTGCATTTTTAAGTTAGGCATAATAAGACCATCCACAACATTTAACTCAAGCTCGTTCATCGTAAGCTGTTCAAATGTTTTCCCTAATCCGGTTGTGAGCTTGTAACAGTCATATGGGTCAATCACAATCGTACTTCCCATATTCTGGCAGCATACAGTCTGACAGCCCTTACACGAGTTAGTATCAACACGCACAAGGTCATTCTCGGTATACAGTCTGCCATCCGATATATCTTCTAATGAAACATTTCTTAACATTATTCAATCCTTTCAAACGTGTACAAAAGATTATGAATCTTCACGCACATATTTACTTCACATGTAACTATAGTAAAAAATATGTATCAAATCAAGAACATTTTACTCCCATTTTTCGCCATAATGTGCTAAAATACATTCTTGTATATTTATTTTAGGAAATCTGATATTGAGAAAGGATTAAGAAAAATGAAAGATAAGATTGTTACATTTGGTGAAATTATGCTTCGTCTCTCTCCTGAGAACAACGCAAGATTTACTCAGTGCAATGCATTTGAGGCTGTTTATGGAGGCGGAGAAGCCAATACTGCTGTGTCCCTTGCTAACTTTGATGTTGATGCTAATTATGTAACAAAGCTTCCAAAACATATAATCGGACAGGCTGCAATCAACTCACTCCGTCAGTACGGCGTAGGCGTAGACCATATCGTGCGTGGCGGCGACCAGATTGGTATCTACTTCCTTGAGAAGAAGACAAGCCAGCGTCCAACTAACGTTATCTATAACAGAGCAGGTTCTGCATTTGCTCTCGCTACTGCTGACGACTTTGACTGGGACGAAATATTTGACGGTGCAACATGGTTCCATTTTTCAGGAATCACACCCGCAATCTCTGATGAGATGACTAACATCTGTATCACAGCCTGCCAGAAGGCTAAGGAAAAAGGCATGACTGTAAGCTGTGACTTAAACTACAGAAGCAAGCTCTGGTCAAGCGAAAAGGCATGTGAGGCAATGTCTCGTATATGCCAGTATGTTGATGTATGTATCGCTAACGAAGATGATGCTATCGGTATCTTCTCTATGAATCCTGCCGACGCTAATGGCGAGGAGAAAAATGCTTACATTGCCAGGGAACTTATGAAGAAATTCCCATTCAAGATGGTTGCTTCAGTATGGAGAACAGAAACTTCTATCACAACATTTAAGCTCCAGTCAATGATTTACACAGAAGGCAAGGCTTACTACAGCAAGGAATTCTTCATGCACATTCTTGACTACATCGGTGCCGGAGATGCTTACTGCGCTGGTCTTATCTACAGCCTTATCAACAACTTTGACCCTCAGAAGGCAGTTGAATTCTCTAACGCTGCAAGCTGCTTAAAGCACACTGTAAGTGGAGATTACAACTTAGTTACAGTTGACGAAGTTATGAAGCTCGCTTTCTCTGACGCTGGTAACGAAGTTCAGAGATAATTTTATTATTCATATAAAAAACTTAAAGGCAGTTAATCTCTCATATAAGGATTAACTGCCTTTTAAAATTATAAATATAACAATACTACTACCTTGAATCTGTTCGACTCATGCTCTGTCATCATATATCCACTGTATTTTTCTGTTATCTTCTTCACATTAGAAAGACCAAAGCCATGTCCCTGACCTTTATGACTTATAAATCTTTCTCCATCTTTATTAACATTACCTGCAAATGTATTAACAACTTCTATTCTTAGCAGACCTTCTATGTATTCTAACACAGCTTCTATCTGTAATTCTTGTCCTGCTTCTCCACTCACATTTTCCATTGCATTATCAAGAAGATTTCCTAAAATTACATTCATATCAAAGCTACTGATTTCAAGGTCTGTAGGAATTTTCAATATAACAGAAAAGTTAACATTATTCATTTCCTGCTTAATTTTCTGAGCATAATAATTAAGTATGCCATCAAATACTGAATTCCCTGTCGAAGCAACTTTCTCTATATTATCCATGCTGTCAGACATTTCATCAAGATATCTTATAATATCAGTATCCGTATTCTTGTCAGCAAGCGAATATATTTCTCTTATGTGATGCTTCATATCATGCCGTAAAGCTTGTACCTGCCTGTCCTGTTCCACATTAGCCCTGAGTTCTGATTCATATATTGCAATCTGCTCTCTTAGCAGAACATTATCTTGCATAAAAATATATCTATCCAGCATCGATGTGTAAAAATAATATAGTATAAGATTTACCGCTATCATAACTATAATAACTGTTAATGCTGTCACTCTTGAAATTTCATTATCATTAAGCAGCACATATGCAACACATATACTCATGAGAACAATCAATAATAAAAACGCCCATTGTCCTGAGAATTCTTCCCTATTTCTCTTCCTGTATATATTTCTCAATATGACTACAAATGCATAAAACATTACCACTGACAGGAATGAACTAAACAATACATAATTACTGCTGCTAGGTGCCTCCATCAATGCAAATCCGGCAAGCATATCCATCGCGCAGCTCACCCCAAAGCACATCACGGTATGCAAAATTTTCTTTTTCAGAGTGCCTTCATGTACTGCGGCAATAATAAACATTCCTATAATAGTAGATATAATATTTATCAGGCTATTATGAAATCCAAGATAACAGCCTGTAGTAATAATATATGAGACTGCACCTGCAATAACCTTCTTATACAAATGCACTTTTTCAAAAAATATCTGAAAATACTCTATTATTAATATTACCCTTACCAATTCCATAACAACAGATATTAATATATCCTGTATTGAATCCATTACTTTCCTCCATATATTCTGAACTGTGCCATATTCCTACTGAATGTCTCCCTGTATGCCTTACTGATATTAATATTTTCACCATTACTCATAACAATATATTCTATATGAAATTCACTTACATGATTAATATTGACAATATATGACTTACCAACCGGTACAAAAAAAGCAGGTAAATCATTAATAATATCTGATAATTTACCTACATATTCATCCATTCCATCTGATTTAATTATCTGCACATGCTTTCTGTCACTTTGAAAATAACATATATCATTAAACCGAATTCCTATCTGATCACCTCTCTTTTTAAAGAAAAACATGTCCGAATTTTTCATATACATATCCATTAAATCGTCAAGAATTTTATATAGTCTGTCCTTGTTAAACGGTTTTTCAAGGAATTCATATGGATGAATTTTAAATAGCTGCATAGCATAATCGATTGCAGATGACATATAAATAATATTCATATATTTATCTTTTATATGTTCTCTTATATATACTCCAGCTTCAATCCCATCAATGCCTGGCATTCTAATATCTAGAAATAAAATATCTATATCAACTTTATTCTTCAGTTCCTTTATAAATGTATCTGAGGAATCCCATATATATATCTGACATTTGTAATTATGCCATCTCATATAATCATGTATTGCCATCTCAAGCCAAGAACATGTTGACATTTCATCATCACATATTCCAATCCGGTACTCCATAAGGTTATCTCCGTTCGTCTATTTTATTACTAATATAACCCATAATACATAAAATGGCAACCAATTCTACAGAGTTAAATATCACAAACGAATAGTCGTACCTATGTGCAACCATTAATATAGTAAATATTAACATATCTATAAGTAACATCATTCTGGTTCTGTTTTTAAAATGCATTTTGGCAGCAGTATCCAATGGATTATTTCTATTTTCCACTGGTGCTAATAATATAATAATAAATGCACTTATAAACATTCCTAATATTTGCCACATTGTCCAAATATTAACATATTTAAGAAGAAGCAATTCTAAAGCATATATAACAGTAGACATTACCGCACATGATATTCTACTCCGGGTATGATATCCTCCTGCATATTGTCTCAACGGCATAAGTGTAACCAGAAATATCATTGCACGCCAAAAACACCCTGCAAATATTGCAAGCACAACTGCAACAATTATTTCAATAATTACTGTTTTTAACATATCAAGTCCAAACACTATAACAGATTCTTCTATATCATTTTTACCATTGTTATTTTTTATAAATTCCAATGTTTTCATTTGCCTTCATTCACACTTTCTCTTTAGCAACAATCCTGCCCTCGTAAATCTCAATTATCTCATCGGACAACATCTCAAGTTCTTCCTTATCATGGCAGGCAATTATAATAAGTGCTCCTCTCTTTTTCTGCTCCTCAAGTATCTCATGAACCTGCTTTGCTC
>OIZO01000154.1_pt1 | contig 56541 bp, 58 predicted proteins | sample 1588551 | NCBI WGS metagenome assembly OIZO01 (sample SAMN03283271) | human gut metagenome | biome: human-associated habitat; material: feces | host: Homo sapiens | place: Peru | collected 2012
CCTGCGACCTCCTGGTCCCAAACCAGGCGCTCTAGCCAAGCTGAGCCACACCCCGATATATTTAATTAGCGGAACAACCGCAACAGATGTTATTATATTGTATAAAGGAGAAAATGTCAAATGTTTTATTGAAAAATGTGCAAAAAATTTGTACAATTTTTTACATTCATACATCAGATGTTTTAGAGCAAAAGAAAGGCCATTGGTTAAAACCAACAGCCTTTGTGAAATCTTTCCTTATATTTAGCTCATGAAGTCTTTCAGTCGTTTGCTTCTGCTTGGGTGTCTGAGTTTTCTCAGAGCTTTTGCTTCAATCTGACGGATTCGTTCACGCGTTACATCGAACTCTTTTCCGACTTCTTCCAGTGTTCTGGCATGTCCATCAACCAGACCAAAACGTAATGTCAATACTTTACGTTCTCTTTCGGTTAATGTATCAAGGACAGCGGCAAGTTCTTCCTTTAAAAGTGTAAATGCAGCGGCATCTGCCGGAACCGGCATATTTTCATCCTGGATGAAATCCCCCAAATGGCTGTCATCTTCTTCGCCAATTGGTGTTTCTAAAGAAACAGGCTCCTGAGCAACCTTCAGAATCTCACGGACACGTTCAACCGGAAGGTCCATTGCTTTGGCAATTTCTTCAGGCTGAGGTTCACGGCCAAGTTCCTGAAGAAGATTACGCTGTACGCGAATCAGCTTATTAATTGTCTCTACCATATGTACCGGGATACGAATGGTACGGGACTGGTCTGCAATCGCACGGGTAATTGCCTGTCGAATCCACCATGTAGCATATGTACTGAATTTGAAACCCTTATTGTAGTCGAATTTATCTACGGCTTTCAGTAATCCGATATTTCCCTCCTGAATCAAATCGAGAAATAAAAGACCACGTCCGTTATATCGCTTGGCAATACTTACAACAAGACGTAAGTTTGCTTCGGCAAGTTTTTTCTTAGCTTCCTCATCTCCGTTGGCAATTCGTTCAGCCAGTTCCTGCTCTTCAGCAGCAGAAAGAAGTGGTACTTTACCGATTTCCTTCAGATACATACGAACCGGGTCATCAGTGGCTACGCCTTCTGGAACAGATAAGTCAATCTTATCAAGGTCGATGTCCATATCATCGTCAGATACATTGTCATCATCCAGACTTAAATCCAAGTCCAAGTCCACATCGTCCTGCTCGGTGACAGGATATACAATCTCAATGCCACTTTTCTCTAAAAACTCATAGATGCTATCAGTCTTGTCTGCATCGAACTCAACATCTGAAAAGAAGGAAATGACTTCCTGCTGTTCTAAAATATTATTTTTTTTCTTTGCATAGGCTAAAAGTTCATTCAGCTTTTGGTTAAAAATCAAGATTTTATCATCCATGTTTCATTCCTCCCCATGGCACTGTTTTTTCTTACATTATAAAAAAGCAGATTTAATTCGTACTAATTATAATAACCCCAAAAGAGGTGTTTCGTCAACAAAATAATGCATAAAATCTTGATTTCCGACAAAAAATAGGGTGTAAAAATGTCTATGACTGATTTGGACATTTATATTGGAAAGAATTGGAAAGCTGTATATAGATATACATAATAAATAAACACATATAGATGTTATCAATTTGAAAAAGTGGTTTTTTGGTGATACAATACAGACGAATTGTATAGAAAGGGAGGATTATGCAATGAAAAACATGAAAAAATTTGCAGCTCTTTTCTTAGCTTTATCTATGGCAGTTGGAATGACTGCTTGTGGAAGCTCAAAGAAGGAAGAGACTACAACAAAGCAGGAAGACACTCAGAAAGAAGAAACAAAGAAACTGGAAGGCACACTTAAAGTTGTAACAACAGGTGATGCTTACACGCCACTGTTCGAGAAGTTTACAGAAGAAGTTGGACCAAAAGTTGAATTTATTTCAATGTCTTCTGGTGAAGTTCTTTCGAAACTGAAAGCAGAAGGCGGAACACCGGCAGCAGATTTATGGTTCGGGGGCGGAATTGATGCATTCATGGATGCTAAAGCCAATAACTTACTTGAAAAAGTAGACTTTGATGCAGCAGACGAACTTGCAGATGATTTCAAAGACAGCGATAATTACTGGTTCTCTAAAGGTGTTACAGTTGTAGGATTTATTGTAAATAATGACATCTTAAAAGAAAAAGGACTGGAAGCTCCAAAATCATGGGACGACCTTACAAAAGAAGAATATCAGGGAGAAGTCCTGATGTCTAACCCAGCTATTTCCGGAACAAACTATGCAGTTGTAAATGCACTTCTTCAGACAAAAGGGGAAGAAAAAGGCTGGGAATATTTTGAAGCTTTAAATAAGAACGTTGACTACTATTCAAAACGTGGTTCAGACCCGAGTTCAAAAACAGCAGCAGGTGAAGTTGGTATCGGTATTACCTATATTAATGGAACCTTAGACCAGTTGAAAGAACAGGCAGATGTAGAAGTTATTTACCCTTCAGACGGAATGCCATATGTTCCAGAAGGTGTTGCTGCATTTGCAAATGCTGAAAATACAGAAGCAGCAAAGGCATTTATTGAATGGTTCTTCTCTGATGATGAAAACATGAAGATGATGGCTGAAATCGACCATAATAATACTTGTCTTCTTGTAAAACCAAGCTTAAAAGGCTTAACACTTAACTTTGAACAGAGCCAGCTTATGGAAGAAGACTTGTCTCTGTTTGGTTCAAAGAGAACAGAAATCCTTGACAGATGGAAAACATTAATGGGAGATAAAGGTGAAGAATAAAGAACCTGGAAAAAAACGGGCATCATTTAAATATGATGCCCATTTTTATAATATTTTAGATTATTTTATTTTGGCAGTCCTGATAGCGGGAGTATTGCTATTTATTTTATATCCGCTTCTTTGTATGATTAAACAAAGTTTCGTTGGGGATGCGGGTTTTACAACAGAAGTATATCAAAGTATTTTTACAGAGCATATGAAGCTGGTGAAAAACAGTACCTTTGTCGGCTTGTTGACAGCTCTTTTCTCTACAGTTCTTGGATTGTTTGTAGCAATTAGTGTATGGGTGGCTGGAAATAAAGCTGGTAAGATTCTGGAAAGCATATTGTTGATTAGTATGGTATCACCACCATTTGTTTCTTCACTTGCTTATATTCAGTTGTTTGGAAGAAATGGTTTAATCACAAAACAGATGTTAGGGTTGTCGATAAATCCCTATGGCTGGGTTGGCGTGGTTGTGATGCAGACCATGTTTTTTGCATCTCTAAATGCATTGATGATTATAGGAATGCTGCGAAAGGTGGATATGTCACTGGTACGTGCATCAGCAGACCTTGGAGCCGGTTCCGGCTATACGCTTTGGAGAATTGTAGTTCCGCTTTTAAGACCAATTTTACTGAGCTGCTTTCTTTTATCTTTTATCCGTTCTGTTTCTGATTATGGAACACCGGTGGTAATTGGAGGCAGATTTGAGACTGTTTCTACAGAAATTTATATGCAGGTAATTGGATATTCGCGGCTTGATAAGAGTGCAGCTTTGAATGTGCTGATTTTGATTCCGGCAATTCTGGTATTTGCGGCATATCGCTGCTTGATGAAAAAGAACGAGCGATTAATCAGTGGGAATAGCAATAAAACCATGGAAAGTGGAGACTCGTATCGCGTAAAGGGATTGTCAGCTCTATTAGTATGGTTTGGTGCAGCAGTGTTTTATGTTATGATGGCATTGGTTTACGGCTCTATTTTCCTGAACAGCTTTACGAAAAATATGCGTGGAAAATTAAAGTTTACCACGGAGTATCTGGATGCATTGCTGGAACGCAATATGGATACATTTATCCGGAGCGTGGAATATGCATTGGTTGTGGCAATCGTAGGAAGTTTGATTGGAATTTTACTGTCCTATTATATTGACAGAAGAAAAATCCGTTTTGGTGGGCTTTTTGATTTCATTATTACTATGCCGTATATGCTGCCGGGAAGTTGTTTCGGAATTGGATATATTCTGGCGTTTAATCATGAGCCGTTGAAATTGACGGGAACAGCACTTATTGTAATTTTGAACATGATTTATAAACAGATGTCGATTACGACAAAAGCCGCATCGTCTTCTCTAATGCAGATTAGTACAGAACTGGACATGGCAGCAAGAGATTTGGGAGCAAGAAGATTTCAGGTGATGAAAGATGTGATTATGCCAAATTTGAGACAGGCATTTGCTACTGGCTTTATCAATAATTTTACCAGTGCTATGGTGACCGCAGGTGCGGTAATCTTCTTAATCACTCCAGGTCAAAAGATTGCTGTATTTACATTGTTTGATTGCATTAATACGGGAAAATATGCAGAGGGTTCCATGATTGCAAGCTTTATTATTATGATTACTATTTCAGTAAATCTGTTGTTTTCATTTATAGTTACAAGGAAAGGTAGAAAAAAACGTGTATTTAGAACTGAAAAACGTAAGTAAGAGTTTTGGAGAAAAAGAAGTTGTCAAAGATTTATCTCTGGATTTGCCAAAAGGAGAGCTTTTGTGTCTGCTTGGGGCATCAGGCTGCGGAAAAACAACTACTTTGAAGATGATAAGTGGCTTCTTGAAGACAGATAAAGGGCAGATTTTGGTAGATGGACAGGATATTACTGCGTTAGAACCGGAAAAACGACCTGTTTCTACTGTTTTTCAGTCATATGCGCTATTTCCGCATATGAGTGTATTGGATAATGTTATTTATGGACTGAAATTTCAGGGCATTCGAAAAAAAGAAGCCAGAGATATGGGAATGGAGTATCTCAAGATTGTTGATATGGAAGAATATGCCAGAGCCTCTATAGGTGAAATATCTGGTGGACAACAGCAAAGAGTAGCTTTAGTACGTTCTCTGATTACCAAGCCGAAGGTATTGCTTTTGGACGAACCGTTAAGTAATCTGGATGCGAAGCTGCGTGTGAAAATGAGGGAAGAAATACGGGAAATCCAGAAGAAATATGAGATTACCATGGTCTTTGTTACGCATGACCAGGAAGAGGCTATGGTTTTAGGAGACCAGATTGCTATCATGGATGAAGGAAGACTGGTTCAGATTGGTAAACCAGAGGATGTGTATTTACATCCGCAGAATGCATTTGCAAGAGATTTTCTGGGAATATCAAATCAGTTTACGAGTACCAATGGAGAAAAGATATGCTGCCGTCCAGAAGAACTTGAATTTTCTTCGGAAGGTATTGTGAAAGGAATCGTCAGACAAGAAGAATTTCTAGGATTTTACCGACAGTATTATATTGAAACAGAAAACCATGAAAATATTATTGTGCGAACAGAACGCGAGACGAAAGTGGAAGCAGGTAATATGGTTTCTCTACGCCTAAAATAGAAAATTGACAGATATTTATCATTATGTTAGAATGAATATGCTTTATATGACTTTTATACAATCGAATAAATATGTAAGGTGTCAGTCAGAATGATTTCTGATTGGTGAAAAGGGAAACAGGTGAGAATCCTGTGCGAACTCGTCACCGTATTTTGCGAGCAGCAATCGAAACCACTGGGAAACTGGGAAGGGGATTGGATGCGCCTGAGCCTGAGCAATAAGTCGGGAGACCTGCCTTTCATAGTACAGGAACGGAAGGTTCATACCACGAGAAACTGGTAGTACGAAAGAAATGAGAAACTGTCGAATACAGTTTTTCTTTGCGTGCCTTTGTTCTGAGAACAAGGGCATTTTTTATATCTGGAAATTGTATTTTCTGTTATAAAAACGTATGAATGAGTCAAAGTCCAAAGCAATTGTATGAAAACAGAACATAAAGCAAAACCAGAAGAAATCAAGGAGGAAGCAAAATGAAAAAGAAACTGGTTATTTTATGTTTGACAGCGGCCCTTAGCGTATCTATGTTGAATGGCTGTGGTGGAAAGAATGATACAAAGGAACAGGGCAGCACGTCAGAAACTACAGAAGTGAGCGACCAGGAGGCAGCAGATAAGGTGGCAAAATTAATTGATGACATTTATGTGCAGGAAAGAACAGATAAGACTGACGAGCAGTGCGCAGAGGCTAAGAAGGCATGGGATGCACTGACAGATGCGCAGAAGGAACTGGTAGAAGGAGACAATGCAGACCCGGATTATTTTGGAAGAGATACCGGGGATGCATCAAAGGATGACCCGTTGAACGAAGATAATATCGGAGAAAATGAACTGTTGGTAGTTAGCTTTGGTACATCCTTCAATGACAGCCGTGCAAAAGACATCGGTGGTATCGAAAAGGCATTACAGGCAGCATACCCAGACTGGGCTGTAAGAAGAGCATTTACCGCACAGATTATTATCAACCATGTACAGGCCCGCGATGATGAGAAGATTGATAACATGGATCAGGCATTGCAGCGTGCAGTAGATAATGGAGTAAAGAATCTGATTGTTCAGCCAACTCATCTGATGCATGGAGCAGAATATGATGAACTGACAGAGGCAGTGGAAAATTATAAAGATAAATTTGAATCTGTAAAGATTGCAGAACCACTTCTTGGAGAAGTAGGAAATGATGCAACTGTAATTAATGCAGACAAAGAAGCAGTTGCTAAGGCAATTACAGCAGAGGCTGTAAAAACTGCAAATTATGACAGCTTGGATGCAGCAGCGGAAGACGGAACAGCTTTTGTATTCATGGGACATGGAACTTCTCATACAGCAAAAGTCAGCTATTCACAGATGCAGACACAGATGGAACAGCTTGGTTATAAGAATGTATTTATCGGAACCGTAGAAGGAGAGCCAGAAGAGACTGCATGTGAAGCTGTTATTGAAGCAGTGAAAAATGCTGGATATAAGAAGGTTGTACTCCGTCCACTTATGGTAGTGGCAGGAGATCATGCAAACAATGATATGGCTGGTGATGATGAAGATTCATGGAAGAGCCAGTTTGAAGCTTCTAAGGCATTTGAAAGTATTGATACACAGATTGCTGGTCTTGGTGGAATCGCAGATGTCCAGCAGCTCTATGTATCACATGTAAAAGCTGTTTTAGATGCGCAATAAAATAAAAAAAGGGGATTGTAAAACATTGAAAAAGAAAGTTTTTACTGTGCTAATGGCAGTTCTCATGGCAGGAATGCTGCTCACAGGATGCAAAGACAATGAGAACGCAGGTACATCTGCGGAAACAGTAGAAAAAGATGCTGGGGAAGAAGAGTCTGAACCGGAACCGGTGTTGGAAGATGGCACCTATACAGCAGAATTTAACACAGACAATAGCATGTTTCGTGTAAATGAAACCTGTGATGGAAAAGGAACTCTGACTGTAAAAGACGGAAAGATGACCATGCATGTGACCCTTCTTTCCAAGAATATTGTGCATCTGTTTGTGGGAACAACGGATGATGCGAAGAAAGATGGAGCTGATTTGCTGGAGCCTACGATAGATACAGTGACCTATGCGGATGGTACAACGGAGGATGTTCATGGATTTGACATTCCAATTTCGGTGATAAATGAAAAGTTTGATTTGGCACTGATTGGTACGAAGGGCGTGTGGTATGACCATAAGGTTAGCGTTGATAATCCCGTGAAAGTAGAAGAATAGTTAAAAATATAAGGAGCCGTAACGATGAGGGTTACGACTCCTTAGCTATTTCTGCCTCTGTGCTTGTTATCATACGGACCGGGCTTGTCTGGTCGATATCTTCTGCCATCTTGTGGGCTTTCATCAGAATTTCACTGTATTCCATCTCCACCGGAGCGTCTTCTTCCGGGACAAAGCATCGGGCGCTTTTATCCGGAAATAAATGATTCTTTAGTTTGAATGCCATAAGAAAGGCTTCCAGTTCCTGCTTGAGAGCGTCTTTATAAAATTCAAAATAGAAATGAATTTCGGTACGTTCAAATTCGGTACAGATGCATCCACACTGGTCGCCATGGGAACGACTGTGCCGTCTGAAGTATTCCGAATCTCCGGTTACCATATAGAAAATCTGTACAAGAAGATTTTCTTCAATATCGCTTTCGTAGCTGAACCAGCACTTATGTAATTTATCCTTTTGAAGGGATTCTTCATCAATATCGTATTTTTTCAGCAGCTTGTTATAAAGCTTAATCGCAGATTCCTTTTCTCCGTCTTCGCCTCTTTCTGCAAGAGCCTTGATTTTTAGAAGTTTGGCTTCTAACTTGTTGTCATCCACTTTTCATGTCCCCTTGTTTTGCTTTTATACTCATCTGCCAAAGTATAACACATTTGTTGTAAATTTGCTATTGAAATTGTGTCCAATTGCAAGGAATTTTGTACGACATTGTCTGTCCATTTTCGGGATGGGTAAATGTCAGATGACACGCACAAAGTCCGATTGGTGTGTAAATTTTTTTGAACTGGAAATCGGGGTTATATTTGTTATCGCCCCAGAGCGGTGCGCCTGCGCCTGCCATTTGTACACGAATCTGGTGGTGGCGTCCTGTTTTTAATTTTATCTGGACTACAGACAGATTATGTTCTGCATCTGTACTTAGTATTTTATAGGAAAGTTCTGCCCGTTTTGCATCAGGGGTATCCTTCGTGCATATACTGGAAGTGTTAGAAGTACCATCCTTTACAAGGTAGTCTACAAGTGTTCCTGAAGAAGCAGGAAGCGTGCCGCATACAAGGGCCTCGTATTCCTTGGTGAATCCACCGTTTTGCATCTGTTTATTAAGTTTCTGGGCTGCCACAGGGGTTTTGGCAAATACCAGGATACCTCTTACCGGCTGGTCCAGCCGGTGAATAATGGCAAGATACGGTGGCTTTCTGGAGCCGGAAGTGGTCTTTCCGGACTGACGAAGCAAATGATTTTTCAGGTAATGTTCCAAATCCATAGTGCCGGTATGCTTAGTCTGCACCGGGAAACCTGCCGGTTTTATACAGACTAAAATCTGGCTGTCTTCATATAATATTTCTGGTTTTTCCATAAACATAAAATCTCCTTGTTCTGGGATTGACTTTTCCTGAAAAGGAAGTTACAATGACATAAATAAGAGGGAGTAGCTTCCATTGAAATCTTATTAGATTTTATCAGTGTGATACGAATCGTCATCACGATTATTTAAACATAATCCGGTTCGTGTTGTCAATTAGCGAGACTTTTATTGCAGAATTTTATACACATAGTGTGTGTAACACATCAGTAGTGTATGGTTTTGCAGTAAGGAGTCTTATATCGATATGGTAATTCTGGTAGGGATGAGCATACTGGCGTATATTTGTGGGCGGACCAAAGAAACTTTTTCCAAGAAAGAGGGAGTTCTTTTTCTGCTTGTGTATGCAGTCTATTTCTTCTATATTTATACAAGGTAAAAATGGGTTGACAAATAAAAGAAAGACCTTTAAAATTTAAAGTAATTTCATAGAAAGAATACGCGCAAAGCGTATTCTTTTGTTTTGACTAAGAAGAGAAATAGTACTTATCAGGAAGTGCCCCAGAGAGGCTTTTATGGTGGAAGAAGCTGCATGGAAGGTAAGGAACCAGTCTTGGAGTCGATGTGGAGACACACGTATGCCGGCGTTAACGGTGAATGAGGTGAACTGTGTCAGGCAGTTAATTAGGGTGGTACCGCCGGTTTTTCGGTCCCTTTGCAGGGAGGAAGAACCGGCGCTTTTTCGTTTATTAGGAAAATGCTTTGTCCTAGTCAGATAACGGTTATCTCCCGAAATGATAGAATAGAAATTAATAAGACAGAAAAGGAGAATGAACATGGCAAAAGAAAAGAAATTTGTGGAATCCATCACATCCCGCGATGAAGATTTCGCACAGTGGTACACAGATGTGGTACGTGAAGCAAAGCTTTGCGATTATTCAAGTGTAAAAGGATGTCTGAATTACCTTCCAAATGGTTATGCACTTTGGGAAAAAATTCAGGCAGATTTGGATAAGAGATTTAAAGAGACAGGAGTAGAAAATGTATATCTTCCAGTTCTGATTCCAGAATCACTTCTTCAGAAGGAAAGTGACCATATCGAAGGATTTGCACCGGAAGTAGCCTGGGTAACCCGTGGCGGTATGGAACGTCTTCAGGAAAAGATGTGTGTTCGTCCTACTTCAGAGACATTATTCTGTGATTTGTGGTCAAGAACTGTACAGTCTCACAGAGATTTGCCAAAGGTATGGAATCAGTGGTGTTCTGTACTCCGCTGGGAGAAGACAACAAGACCATTCCTTCGTTCCAGAGAGTTTTTATGGCAGGAAGGCCACACCATTCATGCAACTTATGAAGAAGCAGAAGAAAGAACACTTATGATGCATCAGGTATACAAAGACTTCATCAGTGAGTCTCTTGCAATTCCATTTGTATCAGGACCAAAGACAGAAAGTGAAAAATTTGCAGGCGCACAGGATACTTATACCGTAGAAGCACTGATGCATGATGGAAAAGCACTTCAGTCAGCAACCAGTCATTTCTTCGGAAGCGGATTTCCGGATGCATTCGGAATTAAATATCTGGATAAGAACAATGAACTTCACAGTGTTTACGAGACATCATGGGGACTTTCTACCCGTATTATCGGTGCAATCATCATGGTTCATGGTGATGACAGTGGTCTGGTTCTGCCGCCAAGAATTGCGCCGGTTCAGACAAGAGTGATTCCGATTGCACAGCATAAAGAAGGCGTGCTCGATAAGGCAAATGAATTAGTAGATACGCTGAAAAAGGCCGGATACAGTGTGAAGATTGATGATTCTGAGAAGAGTCCTGGATGGAAATTCAGTGAACAGGAAATGCTTGGAATCCCGACCCGTATTGAAATCGGACCAAAGGACATTGAAAATAATCAGGTAGTGGTTGTACGCCGTGATACCAGAGAGAAAATCGTGGTATCTATGGATGAAATCACAACAAAATTAGGCGAAATCCTGGAAACAATCCAGAAGGATATGTATGACCGTGCAAAGAAGTTCCTGGATGAACATATTGATACAGCAGTAACATTAGATGAAATGAAAGAAAAATTCGAACAGAACCGTGGATTTATCAAAGCAATGTGGTGCGGAAGCGAAGAATGCGAAGGCGAAATCAAGTATGAGACTGGTGGAGCTACCACTCGTTGTATCTGTAAGGAAGACCCAATCAGCGACAAGTGTATTTACTGCGGAAAACCGGCAAAACACTTAGTATATTTTGGTAAGGCATATTAAGATGAACATTCAGTTACCGGAAAAAGTACAACAGATTATTAAGACGCTGCAAAGCCATGGATACGAAGCTTATGCAGTAGGCGGCTGCGTAAGAGATTCTCTGCTTGGACGTACACCGGGAGATTGGGATATTACCACATCTGCGCTGCCGGAAGAGACCAAAGCACTGTTTGACAAGACCTTTGACACAGGTATTGAACATGGAACCATTACGGTTCTGATGGGTAAAGAAGGATTCGAGGTTACAACCTACCGGATTGATGGAAAATATGAGGACAGCAGGCATCCGTCGGAAGTGACATTTACCAGATGTCTGTCAGAGGATTTACTGCGGAGAGATTTTACCATTAATGCCATGGCCTATAACGATGAAGATGGAATTGTGGATTTGTTTGATGGCATGGCAGATCTGGAAAAGAAGGTAATCCGGTGTGTGGGAAATGCGGAGGCGAGGTTTGGAGAGGATGCACTCAGAATTATGCGTGCAGTTCGTTTTTCAGCCCAGTTAGGGTTTGAAATAGAAGAACAGACGCAAGCAGCGATTCGAAAACTGGCATTCAGTTTAAAAAATATCAGTGCAGAGCGGATTCAGGTAGAATTGATTAAGCTTTTGACTTCCCCGCATCCAGAGCAGATTCGTCTGGCATATGAGCTTGGCATTACAGAAGTTATGCTTCCGGAGTTTGACCGTATGATGGAAACTGCACAGGAGACACCACACCATTGTCACAATGTTGGGGAGCATACCATTGCAGCATTGCAGCACTGTCCTTCTGATAAGATTTTGCGTCTTACCATGTTGTTTCACGATATGGGAAAACCAGAAAAGAAGACCATGGATGAGAATGGAATTGCTCATTTTAAAGGGCATGCCGTGGTCAGTGAAGCAATTGCAAAAGAGATTATGCACAGGTTGAAGTTCGATAACGATACCCTGAGAAAAGTAACGAAGCTTGTCTATTATCATGACCTTCGTATGCCTGCCACACCACGAAATGTGCGTCGCGCCATGAACCGGATAGGAACAGAGCTGTTTCCTTATTATCTAAATGTACGCAGAGCAGATACGCTGGCACAGAGTATGTTCAGACGTGAAGAAAAACTGGAGAATATTCAGGAAATTGAGAACATTTATCTGCAGATAATGGAACTGCAGCAGTGTGTATCATTGAAGAATTTGGCAGTAAAAGGTGGAGATTTGCTTGCTGTTGGTGTAGAACGTGGACCGCAAATAGGAGAAACACTGAATAAGCTGTTGGAACTTGTACTGGAAGAACCGGAAAAGAATCAGAAAGAACTGCTTTTGGCGGAAGTGACAAAGTGGTTGAAGGAATAGTAATTTTTGATAATATATTTATAAGAATTTTAAGAGGAGAGCACAGAGTTTTCTGTGTTCTCTTTTTGCGTTTCAGGGCATACATTAGAGAGAGTATTGAAAGAAATATATAGGGGGAGTTCATGAGAGATTATGGTGTAAGTGTATTAGAACAATATCCGATAGAAGTAATGAATGTGCGCAGGGTGCGTGGAGCGGTTCTGTGCGAGACTGATCAGGGACTTATGCTGTTAAAAGAGGCTGGAATGAGGGAAGCAAGGCTCCCGTTTCTTGTAGAGTTATATCAGCATTTACAGGAAGCCGGGATGGAGAAGGTGGATAGTTTCGTTGCAGATAAAGAAGGAAATTATATTGTGACGGCAGAAGATGAGACAAAGTATATGTTAAAACGATGGTTCCAGGGAAAAGAGTGTGATGTGTACAAAGAAAATGAACTTTTAGAATGCGTGCACACACTGGGGCGTCTACATAAAGTTATGATTATGGAAAAAGAAGACGGAGAGTACGGGAAAAAGGAACGGACTTTATTGGAAGAATATGAAAGGCATAACAGAGAACTACGCAAAGTACAGTCTTATATTAAGCGTAAGAGTGTGAAAGGTTCTTTTGAACGGGAGTTTATGAAAGGGTATGAGAAAATGTACGGCTGGGCAAGGCTGGCAGTGGATAAACTGGAATGTTCGATGTGCAGTGAACTGCAAAGTGAGGTTCAGAGGAAGGGAACGGTTATCCATGGGGAATATAATTATCACAACCTGCTCATGGATGCGGATGGAATTGCAATTACCGGATTTGAGAGAGCCCATTATGGAATCCAGTTAGAAGATTTATATTATTTTATGCGGAAAATACTGGAGAAACATCAATACGATGAGCGGCTTGGCTATCGGATGCTGCGGGCATATGATGATGAAATCACTTTGGGAAAAGAGAAGCGGGAGTATCTGGCAGTACGGTTTGCCTATCCAGAGAAATTTTGGAAGATTTCTAATATGTATTATCATTCCAATAAGGCATGGATTCCGGACAAAAGTACGGAAAAGTTGAAGAAAGCCATTTACCAGACAGAAGAAAAAAGACGGTTTCTTGCCAATGTCTTTGCACTTTACATTTAGTTTTAGAGATGCTGTATATATCTGGGGTAAATGGACAAGATAAAATAGGCTGGAATGCCTTGTTTTTCGGCATTTTCAAAGGATTGTGCTTGACAAAGAACCTAAAAACCTATATAACATAACTAAAAGCAATAGGAGTCGCTTCAGTCATTGGATGCTGGAGATAACTGAGAGGTTGTTGACTCAGAACATAATATACTAGGAGGAACTATCCATGAATAAAACTGAATTAGTTGCAGCAATTGCAGAAAACGCTGAAATTTCCAAGAAAGACGCAGAAAAAGCTTTAAAGGCATTCGCTGATGTAGTAGCAGAAGAATTAAAAAAAGGTGAGAAAGTACAGTTAGTTGGATTCGGTACATTTGAAGTTAGTGAAAGAGCAGCAAGAGAAGGAAGAAATCCACAGACAGGAGAAACAATGACACTTGCAGCTTGCAAAGCACCTAAGTTCAAAGCAGGTAAAGCTCTGAAAGATGCAGTAAATGCATAAGAATTGCTATAAGGATAGATAGTGAAAAGAGAGCGCTTTGCGCTTTCTTTTTTTACGCGAAGCGTGTTTCTCATAGTCTACGCGAAGCAACGAGCCAAAGTTTAGATATGATGGAGAGAAGAAATGAGACTTGATAAATTTTTGAAGGTGTCCCGTCTGATTAAACGCCGTACAATTGCCAATGAGGCCTGTGATGCAGGGCGTGTTCTGGTAAATGGGGCAGTAGCGAAAGCGTCTGTAAAGGTGAAAAAGGGAGATATCATAGAAATCCAGTTTGGAACAAAGACGGTGAAAGTGGAAGTACTTGATTTGAAAGATACTACAAAGAAAGAAGAAGCGACAGAATTGTTCCGTTATCTGTAAAACAGTCATAAAATCGTACAACCTTTCATATAATGTGTAGAAGTAAGCTGCAGGAAAGGTTGGAAAAGAATTGGAAGAAAGACAGATGCCAAAGGCGCAGAATCACAAGCTGGTTGTAAATAACCGGAAGAATAGTATGGTGACAGGAGTTCTGGATGTACTGTCCTTTGATTTGAATGAAATTCTTTTAGAGACAGAGCAGGGAATGCTGATGGTAAAAGGAACGGACATGCATGTAAACCGGCTGAATCTGGAAAAGGGAGAAGTAGATTTGTCTGGAAATATTGACAGTATTGCATACTCGGAAGCACATACGGGGCGTGCCCAGGGAGAGCATTTCTTCGCAAAATTGTTCGGGTAAATGCAGATGCCGGTTATTGAACAGGAATTTGCAGTTTTTCTGCATGCAGTACTGAATGGAATATTTGGATTTGCGCTATATTCAACCCTGAAAGTGATACGGAAACTGATTCCCCATAAAAATGTAGTAATACAAATGGAAGATTTTTGTTACTGGATTTTTATGGGCGGATATCTGTTTGTGCAAATTTACCATACAAATAACGGGAAGATTCGCTGGTACAGTATACTAGGTCTTGTATTTGGATGCATTTTTTTGTGGAAAACTTTCCTGATTTTAAAAAAAATATGGAAAAAAATATACGTTTTTGCAAGCAAAAAAATGGGGAAAAGTCCTTGATTAAAATAAAAAAAGACGATAAGATGAAGTATAATGTAAACTGTAATAGGTATCGAAAGATATAGGGTGAGTAAAAATGGCAGGTAAGAAGAACAGAAAGAGACGTTCAGGCAATCTTCGCAAGAATCGAAGAAGCGTGCTGGCAATCAGTTCTGTAATTCTTGTGCTGGGTATGGTGGTTCTGTTCTGTGGAATTTCGTTAAAGGAGAAGAACGATGCATATCGGGTGAAAGAAGCAGAACTTCAGGCACAGATTGAAGAGGAACAGGAACGTTCAGAAGAAATAGATGCATTAAAAGAATATGTAGGAACAGATGAATATATCGAATCCGTTGCGAAAGAAAAGCTGGGTCTGATTCATGAGAATGAGATTCTGTTTAAAGCACAGGAATAAGAAGGCAGCTATGCCCTTGGATTACAAATGATAAACTTTGGAAAGCAATTTCCAAAGTTTTTTTAGTTGTCTGGAAATCATTTTAATCACAGGGGGTAAGGGTGTGGAAGATATAAGGGAAGAATATAGAGTTGTCCGTAATCCGTATGTGACCCAGGCAGACCGGTTTGCCCAGTCACTCAGGCATCTGGGAGAAAAATTTTTGAAAATCGAAGAGCGCAGAGAACAGTTCCTGCCACAGGAAATACAGGATATGTGCGAAGTCGTGGAGGACAAAGTCTGCAAGTCCTGTGAAAAGCGGGAGATTTGTATGAGACAAGGGAAAGAGCAGATTTACCAGATGATTCAGGAGATTCTATGTGCGGTAGAAATATATGGAACGGACCTTCATGTGGAGCTGAAAAGAAGGCTGCAGAAACAATGCGTGATGGCGCCGCGTTTTCTGCGGACAATACTGGAAACCTTCGAAATTGCAAAGAGGGAAATGGTATGGCGGAATAAAATGATACAAAGCCGTGAAGATTGTGCCGAACAACTGGATGTATTTGCAAAAATGATTCAGCACACCATGCGTGAACTGGATGCAAGCATTTTTCAGGACCCGCCTCTGGAAAAAAAGATACGGGGACATTTGAAACGGGCGGGAGTCCGTGTACTCAGCACGGTATTTTTTGTGAATGCACAGGGGAGATATGAGATACATCTGACTGTTAAAGCTGAGAAGGGTTATTGCGTTCCAACGAAAGTGCTGGCAGCGATTTTGTCAAAGTGTACAGGACGGAATATGTGTGTGGCACAAGGAGAGCGCAGTGTAGTGGGACAGGAATATGGGATGATTATCTGCGTAGAAGGCCCGGGATTTTACACGATGCAGGGGATGGCAAAAATCGGAAAAGACTGCCAGACGGTGTCGGGAGACAGCTTTTCCATGAGCAGACTGCCGGGAGGTGCGGAGGCGGCGATTTTGTCTGACGGTATGGGCTCCGGGGAGGAAGCCAGAAGGGAAAGCTCTATGGTAATTGAAATGCTGGAGGAACTACTGAAGGCGGGATTTCCGAAAGAAACCGCTATTTCTATGATGAATACAGCTCTTGTGATGGGACGTGAGGAAGTCTTGTTTTCCACAATGGATATGAGTGTTTTTGACCTTTACACGGGAAAGTGTGAATTTATAAAAGCAGGAGCTGCGCCGACTTTCATACGGAGGGGAGATAAGATAGAGCATATTTATTCAGAAAGTCTTCCACTTGGCGTTGTTCAGAATCAGAAGCTGGAATGTGTGACAAAAGAATTGAAGTCAGGTGATATGGTGGTAATGGTTACAGACGGAGTTCTGGATGCACTGCCGGCGGGCGAACAGGAGAAAATTCTGGATTTACTGATTCAGGGTACTCCTATTGAAAATCCAAATGAACTTGCACATTATTTGTTGGAAAAAGTATTGGAATTGGGGAAAAATCCACCAGAGGATGATATGACAGTTCTTGTGGCGGGAATCTGGAACATATGCTACAATTAAGTGATGGACGAAAGAGGAAAAGAACATGCAAAAGAAGGTAGAGCAATTTATAGATAAATGGAATATGATTTCCAATGGTGACAAAATCGTAGTGGGTGTGTCAGGTGGGGCGGATTCCGTTTGCCTGTTGATGCTTCTGGATGAATTGTGTACACGGAGAAATGCCTCGCTTTATGCGGTTCACGTGAATCATGGAATCCGGGGAGCGGCAGCGGAACAGGATGAGAAATATGTAAGAAATCTTTGCGAAGAACGAGGGATTCCTCTGGAATTAGTACGTGCAGATATTCCGAAGATGGCAAAAGAAAAAAAGCTGTCAGAAGAAGAAGCAGGAAGAATCGTTCGGAGAGAAGCATTTGAACATGTGATGCGGAAAGAGCAGGCAGATAAAATTGCACTGGCGCATCATGCAGATGATAATGCAGAGACATTTTTCTGGAATCTGGCAAGAGGAAGCAGACTGAAAGGACTCGGCGGTATATATCCGGTAAATGGAGTATATATACGGCCGCTTCTTTGCGTGGGAAGAAGAGAGATTGAGGAGTTTCTGGAAAAAAGAAAAATAGAATATTGTATGGATGCGACCAATCTGGATGATACTTATACGAGGAATCGTATTCGGAATCATGTCATTCCTTATTTTCAGACGCAGATTAATCCGTGTACCGTGGAGCATATGAATGAGACAATGGAATATCTGCGGGATGTACAAAGTTATCTGGATACGCAGGAACAGCAGGCGTTTGAACACATGGTTTTGCAGGATGGGAGCGGTTTCCTGATTTTAAAGTCGGTCTATGAGCAGATTCCGGAACTGATTCGAAGAATGGTCATTTACCATGTATTGGCAGAAGCGGCAGGCCGGAAAAAGGATTTGGAAGACATACATGTAAGGCAGACTGAGGCACTTATGAGACAGCAGACAGGGCGGAAAATTGATTTACCCTATGGACTGGCGGCAGAAAGAGTATATCAGGGAGTAGTGGTTCGGGAAAAAACACAGATTGCAGCAGTGGATGAACCAGAATTTTCAGAAGCAGTTTCCATAAGACTGGAGGATGAAAAGTCCTGGGAGATAGGGAAATGGAAGATATCCAGCAGAATTTTTGAAAACACAGAAGATATAGGTCCAGTTCCTAAAAAAACATTCACGAAATGGTTTGATTATGATATAATAGGAGAAAATGTCGAATTACGTTTGCGACGGCCTGGAGACAGGATTGCCATTAGTCGCTTTGGCGGTTCTAAGACCTTGAAACGGTATTTTGTTGATGAGAAAATTCCGCAGGAAGAAAGAAAAAAGATTCCATTGCTTGTGGCTCGTGACGAAATAGGATGGATTGTGGGATATCGGCAGAGCCCAGTGTTCCAAGTGACAGAACAGACGAAGAGAATTGTGGAAATTACGATAAATGGAGGAAGTTAAATGGCAGAGCGAATTGATGTACTGATAAGTAAAGAAGAGGTAGAAAAGAGAATTGCGGAACTGGGAAAAATCATCAGTGAGGAATATGAAGGAAAAGAGATTCATATGATTTGTGTATTAAAGGGAGGCGTATTTTTTATGTGTGAGCTTGCCAAATACATTACAGTTCCGGTGACGATGGATTTTATGAGTGTCAGCAGTTATGGAGATGAGACTTCTTCCAGTGGTGTGGTTAAGATTGTGAAGGATTTAGATGAACCATTGGAAGGCAAAGATGTGCTGGTGGTTGAAGATATTATTGATTCTGGACGTACACTCTCATATTTGATGGAGATTCTGGAGAAGAGAAAGCCAAACAGTATGAGACTTTGTACGTTGCTGGATAAACCGGACAGACGTGTGCGTGAAGTACGCGTAGATCATGTGGGATTTGAAATCCCGGATGAATTTGTAGTCGGATATGGTCTGGACTACAAACAGAGATATAGAAACTTACCTTACATCGGAATTGTAAAGATGTAATGGTGGGAGGAGCAGATTGTGGATAAAAAGAAAACAAAAGGGTTAAGCGGTATAAATTTATTGGTTTGTGTCGCATTTATGGTTATTATGTACTGGTTTTTGACGCAGGGAGCCAAGCCGGACCAGAGCTACAGCTATTATGATTTCCAGAAAGCATTACAAAACAAGACAGTTGAGAGCGTCATTATTGAGCCGGATAAGACAGTCCCGACAGGAACGATCCAGATTCAGTTAAAGGAAGGCACAAAGGAAGAACTCAACGTGTCAGATGTGACGGAGGTGGAAGAACTGCTTCAGTCTTATGATGTGGATTATAAGCTGAGAAGTGTTCCTCAGGATAATGTGTTTATGACATCTGTACTGCCGGCACTTTTGATGCTGGGAGGTATTTTGATTGTATTTGCCATGATGAACCGTCAGAATGGCGGGGTGAATGCCAAAGCGATGAATTTTGGTAAGAGCCGGGCGAAGATGACGACAGAGAATACCGTGAATTTTGAAAATGTCGCAGGACTGCGTGAAGAGAAGGAAGATTTGGAAGAAATTGTAGACTTTCTCCGTAATCCTGAGAAATATACCCGTGTAGGTGCAAGAATCCCGAAAGGTGTTCTGCTTGAGGGCCCTCCGGGAACAGGTAAGACCCTTCTGGCAAAAGCAGTTTCTGGTGAGGCAAGAGTTCCGTTTTTTACGATTTCCGGTTCTGATTTCGTAGAGATGTTTGTCGGAGTCGGAGCGTCCAGAGTACGAGACCTTTTTGAAGAGGCAAAGAAGAATGCACCTTGTATTATTTTTATCGATGAAATTGATGCGGTAGCGAGACGAAGAGGAACCGGTATGGGCGGTGGTCACGACGAACGTGAGCAGACCTTAAATCAGCTTCTCGTGGAGATGGATGGATTTGGTGTCAATGAAGGAATTATCGTAATGGCGGCTACTAACCGTGTAGATATTCTGGATCCGGCTATTTTAAGACCGGGACGTTTTGACCGTAAGGTTGTAGTAGGAAGACCGGATGTCCAGGGACGATTTGAAATTCTTCAGATACATGCCAAGGGCAAACCACTTGGAGATGATGTGAATCTGCAGCAGATTGCGCAGACTACAGCAGGATTTACCGGAGCAGATTTGGAAAATCTTCTGAATGAGGCTGCTATTTTATCTGCAAAAGAGGGAAGAGCATATTTGCTTCAGCAGGATATCCGTAAAGCTTTTGTAAAGATTGGAATTGGTGCGGAGAAGAAGAGCCGTGTTATCTCCGATAAAGAAAAGAAGATTACGGCTTTCCACGAGGCAGGACATGCGATTCTGTTCCATGTGCTCCCTGATGTAGGACCGGTGTATAGTGTTTCTATTATTCCGACCGGTGTCGGGGCAGCAGGTTATACTATGCCGCTTCCAGAGAAAGATGAAGTCTTTAATACCAAAGGAAAAATGTTGCAGGATATTACGGTGGCATTAGGTGGACGTGTGGCAGAAGAATTGATTTTTGATGATATTACTACAGGTGCATCACAGGATATCAAGCAGGCAACTGCTTATGCGAAAGCCATGGTGACGAAGTTCGGAATGTCTGAACGTCTTGGTTTGATTGATTATGATAATGACAGCGACGAAGTGTTCATTGGAAGAGACTTCGGACGTACTTCCAGAGGATATGGAGAAGAAGTTGCATCAATAATTGATTCCGAAGTGAAACGTATTATTGATGAGTGTTACGCAAAAGCAAAACAGATTCTTGTGGAAAATGATAAGGTTCTTCATGACTGTGCAGAGCTTTTGCTTCAGAAAGAAAAGATTACACGTGAAGAATTTGAAGCATTATTTGATTAAATAATGCACTGGGAGGAAACAATGAACCGGGACGCACTGTTTTGCGATGGGACAGAGGCCTATGTAAGTCCGGCTGAACCAGAAACAGGGGATTTAGTCAGGCTGTGGTTCCGAACAGAAAAAGATGATGTAGAAAAAGTGATTCTCTGCTTTGAGAAGCAGAGAATCCTTATGAAGAAAACCATTACCCGAGGACGGTTTGATTTTTATGAAACATCCGTTACAGTATCAGGTAAGACTGCGCAGTATTATTTTGAAATCTTCGGTGGGGGAGAAAGCTGCCTGTATAATAAATATGGAGTACAGGAAAAAAGAAATCCAGAGTATGATTTCCAGATTGTTCCAGGATTCCAGACGCCGGATTGGGCAAAAGGTGCAGTGATGTATCAGATTTTTGTAGACCGGTTCTGTAATGGTGATAAGACAAATGATGTCGAAACGGGAGAATATCTTTATATTGGAAAGCCGGTTCAGCATGTAGATGACTGGAGCCGAAAACCGCAGAACATGGATGTTCGGGAGTTTTATGGTGGTGATTTACAGGGCATCATAGATAAGCTGGACTATTTACAAAAGCTGGGTGTGGAAGTGATTTATTGTAATCCGCTTTTTGTTTCCCCTTCTAATCACAAATATGATACGCAGGATTATGACTGGATTGACCCTCATATCGGACGGGTTGTTATAGATGGAGAAGGAAAGCCAAGGCCGGGAGAAACAGATAACCGGCATGCGGATAAATACAGAATCCGCACTACAAATAAACAGAATTTAGAAGCAAGCAATCAGCTTTTTATAAAAATGGTGGATGAAATCCACAGGCGTGGGATGCGGATTATTCTGGATGGAGTGTTTAATCATTGTGGCTCTTTCCACAAATGGCTGGACAGGGAGTTGATTTACCAATATGCGGAAGGTTATGAGACTGGTGCATATGTGGCAAAAGAAAGCCCTTATCGGAATTATTTTATTTTTGGAAATGAAGATGCCAGTAACTGGCCATATAATGGAAGCTATAAGGGATGGTGGAACCATAATACCCTTCCCAAACTGAATTATGAAGGTTCGAAAGAACTGGAAGAATATATACTTGAAATTGCAAAAAAGTGGCTGTTGCCACCTTATAATATTGACGGCTGGCGGCTGGATGTGGCGGCCGACCTTGGACAAAGTAAAGAATATAATCATAGATTCTGGCAGAAGTTCCGAAAGACAGTGAAAGCGGTGAAACCAGAGTCCCTGATTTTAGCAGAGCATTATGGGAATCCTGAAGAATGGCTTCAGGGAGATGAGTGGGATTCAGTAATGAATTATGATGCATTTATGGAACCGGTTACGTGGTTTCTGACAGGCATGGAAAAACACAGCGATGAATATCGTGAAGACCTGCTTGGAAATGCAGAGTATTTTCAGTCTGCCATGCGACATCACATGGCAAATATGATGACACCTTCTCTTCAGACGGCCATGAATCAGCTATCGAATCATGACCATTCACGGTTTTTGACAAGAACGAATCATAAGGCTGGAAGAATAGAAACACTAGGTTCAGAAGCGGCCGAAGAAGGAATTTGTCTGGCAGTCATGCGTATGGCAATTGTGATGCAGATGACTTGGCCGGGGGCACCGACCATCTACTATGGAGATGAAGCAGGTGTCTGTGGATTTACAGATCCTGACAGCAGACGAACGTATCCCTGGGGAAGCGTAAATCAGGAATTGATAGAATTTTACCGGGAAACGATTCGGATTCACAAAAATAATCTGGTTTTGAAACGGGGGTCTGTTGTGTTTCTTGCTATAGAACCAGGGGTGTTGGCATATGGAAGATTCTGGGGCGAGGAACAGATTGTTGTAGTCGTAAATCAGTCAGACAGGCTGCGGGAAGTTACAGTGCCGGTCTGGAGAGCAGAAGTTGCAGAAGATGCCCATATGGCAAGGCTGTTATACACTTATGATGACGGATACACAGGAGAATTTGAGGAATACAAAGTACAGCATGGTGAAATTTCTATGATGATGGGAAAGCATTCCGCCATTGTACTGAAAAATAAAAAATGGTAAAAACATTTTGAGATAGGATGAGTTAAAGGAGGAAAAGTACGCATGTTAAACTTAACATTTGGCGAGCAAGTTAAGATCGTATTAAGCAGAAAAGGAATGACAATCAAAGAGCTGGCAGAACAGATTGAAGAGAGAACAGGGAAAAAGATGTCCCGCCAGAATCTGACTCAGAGACTTGGAAGAGATAATTTCCAGGAGCAGGATATGCGTATGATTGCAGAGATTCTTGGATGCTCATTTCAGCTCAGTATTCTGGCATCACTTGAGGCAGAGCGAGCTTCTGTAATAGAAGAAAAGCTTCCTACAGAGAAAGAACTTGGAAAGCTTGCTGCCAAGAAAGAAATGAAGATGCTTCGTGAGGAAAAGAAGCAGGAAAAAGAAATGATGCAGGCAGAAGAATCGTTTGAAGCAGAAGCAGTGGCAGAGGAACCAGTCGAAGCAGAAGCAGTGGCGGAGGAACCGGTCGAAGCAGAAATGTCAGCAGAAGAACCGGCTGAAGCAGAAATGGTAGTAGAAGAACCAGTTGAAGCAGAAATGGTAGTAGAAGAACCGTCTGAAGTAGAAACAGTGGCAGAGGAACCAGTCGAAGCAGAAGCAGTGGTGGAGGAACCGGTCAGAAGCCAGACCAGTATAAAAAAGGAAGAGCCAACATATTCTCATGATTCGAAATATTTCCAACCGATTAAGCAGAGAAATGATGTGGAAGAGGACAGAGAGGTTGGGGATATTAACCCATATACCGGACGGGAATATCAGTCTAACAGTGTTCGGATGCATCCAAAGAGAATTGGATATGTACAGGTATATGACAGAAAGGAACACAAGTGGACAGATATGACAGAATGGGCATTTTTAGGATTTGAAGAGCAGAAGAAGGCAATGTTAGGAAAAGACTATGAACCACCGATTTACTTGGACTAATAAGAAAAAGTTTCAGCAAATGTATACGTTGCTGGAACTTTTCTTTACATTTATTAAAGTAGGATTATTTACGTTTGGAAGCGGACTGGCTATGCTGTCGCTGATTGAAGAAGAATGTGTGGAAAAACGACATTGGATTACCCATGAAGAATTGATGGATGTGACAGTGATTGCGGAGTCTACACCGGGGCCGGTTGCAATTAACAGTGCAACCTTTGTGGGCTTTCAGCAGGCAGGCGTTTTAGGCGCAGTTTTTGCGACAGTGGGAGTTGTGCTTCCGTCTTTTGTGATTATCTACGTTATTGCATTGTTTATGGATAATTTTCTGGAGTTTACCATTGTGGTGAATGCACTGAAAGGTATTGCAGTGGCAGTGGGAATTACGATTCTGGATGTGGGAATATCCATGATGAGAGAAATGAAAAAAAATAAAAAATCCATAGGAATTATGCTTGCAGCATTTGTTCTAATGATGCTTACGGATATCTTTGCATGGAACCTGTCCTCCATTACCTTACTTTTGATGGCGGCACTATTTAGCTTAGTTACGTTCCAGATTAAGAAAATCCATGGAAAGAGAGGTCAGGGAAAATGATTTATCTGGAATTGTTTTTGGGCTTTTTGGAAGTGGGCTGTTTTTCATTTGGTGGAGCATACGGAGCAATTCCGTTGATTCAGGATGTGGCACTAAGATATGGATGGCTGGATGAAGAAACCTTGACTTATATGATTGCGGTTAGTGAGAGTACTCCTGGTTCGCTTATGGTAAATTTGGCTACCTACGTGGGAATCAGCCAGGCCGGATTTCCAGGTGCAATGATTGCAACTCTGGCTTCAGTTCTTCCGGCATTTTTTATTATTTTGCTATTTATGTTTGTGTTGAAAAAAGTGTGGGAAAATACCTACGTGCAGGCAGGAATGGAAGGGGTAAGGTCTTGCGTGACAGGGATTGTTCTGTCTGTAGGAGCGTATATGATTTTGGATGGTTGTATTTCTCTGAATGCAAAGAGTGTAATTGATATCCGGACCTTGTTTCTTACTGTTTTTCTTGGAATCCTCTGGTTCGGAATAAAATACGGGGCAAAGAAAAAGCTCTCCCCGATTGTGCTGATTGTATTATCGGCTGTACTTGGAATTATAGTCTGTGGTGCTTAGCTGTCAGGCATGTGGCAAAAACTTATGGAATTTTTGGGTCTGCAAAGCATACGACAAAAAGGAGAAAATACTTATGAAATGGAAGCTGGAATGGAATAAGCTTCTTGCAGAGGAGCGGGAGCGCCGAAGCAGCAGTTTATCTAATGCTGGAAAATCATCTACCGATTTGAGAAGTGAATTTGAAAAAGATTATCACCGGATTATAGGAAGTGCGTCTTTCAGAAGGCTTCAGGATAAAACGCAGGTATTCCCACTTGATAAAAGTGATTTTATCCGGACCAGACTGACCCATTCACTGGAAGTCTCATCTTTTGGAAAGTCGCTGGGACAGAATATTGGTGAAAATATTTTAAAATATCAGAAGGACGAGACGTTTACCCCGCAGATGAAAGAGGATATCTGTAATATTCTCCAGTGTGCAGGACTCATCCATGATATTGGGAATCCTCCGTTTGGACACTTTGGAGAATTAGCAATCCGGGAGTGGTTTGAACAGAATCTGGACAAGATAGAATTTAAGGGCAGGAAAGTCACAGAAGTGTTGACAGAGCAGATGCGGGAGGATTTGTATCATTTTGAAGGTAATGCGCAGGCATTCCGACTGGTAACAAAGCTTCATTATCTGGTGGATGAACGGGGAATGAATCTGACTTATGGGCTGCTTGGAAGCATTTTGAAATATCCGGTTTCTTCGGTAGAAATTGATAAGCATTCTGATGACATTAAGAAGAGAAAGCTTGGATATTATTATGCGGATAAAGAAATGTTTGAGACAATTCAAAAGGAAACCGGGACAGAGGGCAGCCGTCATCCGCTGGCATTTATCTTAGAAGCGGCAGATGATATTGCCTACAAAACTGCGGATATTGAAGACGCTTTTGTAAAAGGCTTCCTGTCATATGAAACTATCAGTGAAGAACTGGGCAGTTTGCCACAGGGTACAAAAGGAGAAAATGGATTTTCCCCACTTGGAAAGCTGGAAGAGCTCTATGAGCGTGCAAAGGTGAGAGGGGAAGAACAGCCGGAAGAATATGCAATCAAAAACTGGATTGTTAGAATACAGGGCTTTCTGATTGGTTGTGCCACTTATGGATTTACTTCGAATTATGATGCGATTATGAATGGAGAATATAAGCACGATTTGTTTTATGGAACAGATGCGGAAGCGCTGATGAACCTGTTGGGTGATATGGCATACCGGAGAGTATTTACCTCTTATCAGATATACAAAATGGAAGTTATCGAATCAACAATATTGAATTTCTTGATGGACAAATTTGTAAATGCAGTGATTTACTATGATGTGGAAGGGGTAAAATTAAATTCGATTCATATGCGTCTGGTTTCTTTTATTTCAGAAAATTATAGGGAAGCGTACCATTTTCACAGCAAAGGAAAGAGTGAAGTAGAAAAGCTGTATCTCAGGATTTTGCTGGTGACAGATTATATCTGCGGAATGACGGACAGCTATGCAAAGCGTCTGTATCAGGAACTGACTGGAATCTTTTAAGGCAGAAAAGAATAGTATGGAATAGACAGAAATTTGATTGTAAAGGAGTTATTCCATATTATGCGGAAAATGGTTCAATACTTATATGAATATCAGAATGGAAGACAGGTTCAGAATGTTGGATTTGTCAGAGGAGAATGCAGGGAAAACAGCATGTCACTCCAGATATACGGGCGTGGATTTCCGACAGATAGGAATCAGATGTTTGAAATTTTCATGGTTTATTTTGAGGACGATAGCTGCATTGGTATCTCCATGGGAACAATAAAGAGTCAGTCACCGGTCTTTGGTTACCGGCTGGAATACGATATACATGATGTGGACGGCAAAGATGTTTTTGATAGGATTGGCGGAATTGTAATCAGCAGCGAACAAGATGAAAATAAGCGTTGGTATGGGGCTGCCTGGGATGGACAATATATAAATCCGGAACAAATGATTCGCAAGGAAGAATATGAACAGGAGCTGCTGAAAACGGCAACGCTTGTGGGAGAATACGAGCAGGAAGCACCTGAAGAAGAAGCAGAATTACACGACAAAGCTGAAGAGCCTTATGAGGACAATGACTTCAGACAAAGCAAGATGCCTGAAGAGTGCGGAGAATTAGAGTGTGTCACAGAACCGTGTGAAGAGACAGAACCGTGTGAAGAGACAGAACCGGAACAAGAAGTAGAACAGTCTTCCGGGAAAGACCAAATCTTTAAGATTACACGAGAGGATTTAGCGAGACTGCCACGGACAGAATGGAAACTGGCAAATAACCATTTCCTTTTGCACGGATATCATAATTACCACCATTTGGTTTCTTTTGAGAAGGATGGTGCATGCTGGATTGGTGTTCCCGGAATTTATCATCCGAAAGAGGAAAAAGTGGCATATTCTTTTGGGTTTGACCAGTTTATGAAACCGGACGAGGGCGAAATTGAACTGGCAGAAGAACAGATGGACGAGATAGAAAATTTTGGATACTGGTGCCGTAGAGTAAGCAGTGTCATAGGAGAATAACAGAGGAAGAGTATGAGACAGACATTGACCACAGATGAAAAGTATATGAAAGAGGCAATCAGGCAGGCAAAGAAAGCATGGAAGATAGAAGAAGTTCCGATTGGATGCGTGATTGTATATGAAGGAAAAATTATCGGCAGAGGTTATAACCGGAGAACCACCGATAAGAATCCACTGGCGCATGCAGAAATGGCAGCAATTAAAAAGGCAAGTAAGAAAATGGGGGACTGGCGGTTGGAAGACTGTACTTTGTATGTGACCCTGGAGCCTTGCCAGATGTGTTCCGGGGCAATTGTGCAGGCAAGAGTTAAGCGGGTGGTGATTGGATGCATGAACCCGAAGGCCGGCTGCGCTGGTTCTATCCTCAATCTGCTTCAGGTAGACCGTTTTAATCATCAGGTAGAAATCACAGCGGGGGTGTTGGAAGAAGAATGTTCCCAGATGATGAAAGGGTTCTTTAAAGAGCTAAGAGAAAAACAGAAAAAGAAAAAAGAAGTGCAGTAAAAGAAATTCTGTACCGATAGAAAAGAAGCCGGACAGGTAAAGGAACCTGATTCGACTTCTTTTACTTTTCTATTATTTATGCTCGGATTATTTTTAAATATCTGAAAATGGGGCAATGCTTCGTTCCAAAATTCCATGGATGTAGGCAATACAGATGCCGTAATTCGTCATTGGAATATTTTGGTCTTCTGCACATTTCAGACGGAATTTCATCTCTCGTTCATTCAGAGTGCAGCCTCCGCAATGCACGATAAGGGCATAAGGAGATAAGTCTAATGGAAATTCTGTTCCACTTGTAAATTCAAACTCCAGTTTCTTTCCGGTGTAGTCCAAAATCCATTTCGGGAGTTTTACGGTTCCAATATCCTCACACTGTCTGTGGTGGGTACAGCCTTCAGAAATCAGAATTTTGTCTCCGTCCTTTAATTTATTCAGTGTGCGTGCTCCATTTACATTGGCACGTAAGTTCCCCTTATATCTTGCAAGCAGGATAGAGAAGGAAGTCAAAGGTACATCCGAAGGGGTATCGGCAGAAACACGCTCAAAAGCCTGACTGTCCGTAATTACCATTCTTGGCTTTGTACCAAGAGAGGCAAGCGTTTCTGCAAGTTCCGTATCTCTGGTTACAACAGAGACACCGCCTGCTTCCAGAATATCACGGATGGTCTGCTGCTGCGGAAGAATCAGACGACCCTTTGGAGCGGCAGAATCGATTGGAATAACCAGAACAACTTTGTCATTAGGAGCAAGAAGGTCACCTACGATTTTGCGGGAGGTATCTTCTTCTGGAACCTGATGGGCAATACATTCTTTTAATTCGTAGATATTTTTGCCTGATGTCGTGCTTACAGAAATTGAGTTTTTGTCGGTAATCCATTCGGATGGAAATGCAACCTGATCCGGACAGACAGGAAGATCCGCTTTATTGCGGACTACCACGTAAGGAATCTGTTTTGTACGAATCCGTTCAAGAATATCATAGTCTTCCTGAGTAGCACCAGACGAGCCGTCTATAACCAGTACAGCAATGTCTGTTTTGTTTAAAATCTGATAAGCTTTCTGAATACGAAGTTTTCCTAATTCTCCTTCATCGTCCAGACCCGGAGTGTCAATGATGACAACCGGACCAAGGGGAAGAAGTTCCATGGCCTTTAATACAGGGTCAGTGGTGGTGCCGAGAACATCAGATACAATTGCCAGATTTTGACCGGTAATTGCGTTAATAATACTGGATTTTCCTGCATTTCGTTTACCGAAAATTCCGATATGTACACGATCTGCAGAAGGAACACTGTTTAATCCCATTTCTAACTCCTCCTTATGCAGTTTTGCTGTAAATTGTTTTTGCACTGATTCCAGGAAGCATTCCGAGCTTTCCAGAAAGTGCACTGATAACATTGTTTGGCGCATCAAGCGCAACGCTTATAATAGAAAGATTCTTTTCTCTATAAGGCAGGCCCATTCGTCCTATGATATAGGCACCATATTCACTCAGCAGGGCATTTACCTGATCCACAGATTCATGGGTACTTAAAATAATCCCAATCAGAGCAATTCGTGTGTCTGAGTCTGACATATGTAGTAATCTCCTTTCTCTGAAATGGTATTGATGCGAAGGCGGGAATTGTATATTTTTGCATTATTATAACAAAAAACTGCACCAGATGGCGCAGATAAATGAATCTAAATATTAGTCGATATACTGTAAAATAGAATGATACGGCTAAATACTTTGCATACGATATACACTGTGCGCCTTTTTGCTGAGGCATTATCCTTCACAATCAGTACGTTTGAATTAAAAGCATTATAGCATGGATAATTATGGGAAGTAAAGTGAAAAATGAATAATTAGATAAATGAAATGTCATTTTGAAAAAAATTCTCATTTCTTTTTACGTGCGCTGTGCGTCGAACAAATTTCAACCAAACGTTACTCTGGCAGTAAACTCAACCCAGGCTGCCTTACGGCACCCAGAAGCTTCTGCTTAGTGCTGCTCCGTTCCCGACCTGACACGGTTCACAGATTTCCGCCGCGTAAGACCCAGATATCAACGTCACAAACCAAAGGCAGCTTTGACCAAAACAGCCCTCGGCACAGCATCACCCCTACTATAGCGGATTGTAGGTACAAGGTACCGCTAACACCCCGGCTGCACGAGTATTAATTTTAACTGGTTTTTGAAGAAATGTCAACCAATCAGCGAGTTTTTGTTTCATAATCATGAAAAATATCGTATGATGAAAGAGGAGACTTTAGGAGGAACGATGATGAAAGTTTTATTAACTGCCATAAATGCAAAATATATCCATTCGAATCTTGCGGTGTACAGTCTGAAAGCATATGCAGAGAAGAATTTATCGGAAAATGCAAGGGCGAATACAGAAATTTGGCTGGCGGAGTACACGATTAACCAGCAGACGGATGATATTTTGCAGGATATATATAAGAAAAAACCGGACATGCTGTGCCTGTCCTGCTATATCTGGAATCTGAATTATGTGGAAGAAATTGTTCGTGAGATTCATAAACTTCTGCCGGAAATGTTAATCTGGATTGGCGGACCGGAGGTGTCCTATGACGGACCGGCTGTACTTACACGTCTGCCGGAAGCGGATGGTGTGATGAAAGGCGAGGGAGAACAGACCTTCTGTGAACTGATTGAATTTTATAATAATAAGGAAAATGTGGGGGCACTGGAACAGATAGAAGGAATCGTATATAGAAAAGCTGGACGGATTTGCGAAAATGCATGGCGGAAAACCATGGATTTAAGTAAAGTGCCTTTTGTCTATCATGATATGAAGGATTTTGAACATAAAATTATTTATTATGAGAGCAGCAGAGGGTGTCCGTTTTCGTGCAGCTACTGTCTGTCCTCTATTGATAAATGTCTTAGATTCCGCAGCCTGGATTTGGTAAAAAAAGAATTACAGTTTTTTATTGACCATAAAGTTACACAGGTAAAATTCGTGGACCGTACTTTTAATTGTAAGCATGACCATGCGATGGCAATCTGGTCTTATATTATGGAACACGACAATGGCGTGACAAATTTTCATTTCGAAGTGTCTGCAGATTTGCTAAATGAGGAAGAGCTTGAATTAATGCGTCATATGCGTCCGGGACTGATTCAGCTGGAAATCGGAGTACAGTCCACCAATGAGAAAACAATCCGTGAAATCCGCAGGACAATGAAATTTGGTGAAGTGGCGAGAATTGTAAAACGAATCAACAGCTATGGTAATATTCATCAGCATCTGGATTTGATTGCAGGACTGCCTTATGAAGATTATGAAAGCTTTCATAAGTCCTTTGTAGATGTTTATGCATTGCAGCCGGAGCAGCTTCAGCTTGGATTTCTGAAAATTTTAAAGGGTTCTTACATGGAAGCACAGAAGGAAAATTACGGACTCGTCTACAAAGGTCGTCCCCCATATGAGGTGCTTTATACCAGATGGCTTCCTTATGAAGACACACTGCGGCTGAAAGGAATTGAAGAAATGGTGGAAGTGTATTACAACAGCCGTCAGTTCTGTTATACACTTCCGTGGCTGGAAAAACAGTTCCCAGATGCATTCTGCATGTTTGAAGAACTGGCTGCGTATTATGAGAAACATGGCTTCCATTTGATAAATCATTCCAGAGCTTCACGCTATGAGATTTTACTGGCTTTTGCGAAAGAAAAAGATGCGCAGCATCTGGAGCAGTACAGACAACTGCTGATCCTTGATTTTTATCTGCGTGAAAATGCAAAGAACCGGCCGGAGTTTGCCGGGGAAGAATTACTGGACAGAGAAGAAGAACGCAGATTTTATGATAGAGAGGCAGAAGAACGGGTTTACCTGAAAGATTATGAGACCAGTGAGAAACGCAAACTGCGGAAAATGACACATCTGGAAAAATTTTCATGGGATGTAATGGGCGATATGCAGGAACGTCCGGTATACATTTTGTTTGATTACCAAAACCGGAATCCACTTAATTATCAGGCACAGGTGTATGAAGTGGAAAATCCGGCAGAGGTTCTTGCAAAACAAGAATAAAGAGTATAAAATGTAAGGAAATATTTGATAAGAGGTGAGAAGCATGTTTAACCCAAAGACGACGCAGAAGATTGCGGCAGTTATCATTTGCATTCTGGTTGTGACAATGCTGGCGAGCAGCATACTTCCGGCATTAATGTAAAGAGAGGTTGAAGAGAGGATTTTGAAATGAGCAAGAAGAGAAAATTTCATGCACGTTCCAAAGCAAGCAGGAGAAGAAGGAGAAATCTGTGTATCAAGATTGGCGGTTCGGTAATAGTACTGTTTCTGGTGGTCTATTTTGCAATGTACCGTTATGTAAATAAAACAGATGCCAAGGTGATACATAATCATGTATATATAGGAGAAACGGATGTTTCCGGAATGAATGAGGAAGAGGCGAAGCAGGCACTTCTTGCAAAAGTAGACGAATACGGAGCAGTAAAAGCTACGATTAAAGTTGGGGAAGAATCTACAGAAGCTACCCTCCAGGAATTGGGCCTTTCCATGGATAATGTGGATAAAACGGTAAAACAGGCTATCGCTTATGGAAAAACAGGTTCTGTCTGGAAACGGTGGAATCAGATTCGGAAGCTGAAAAAAGAGAATAAAGTTTTTAATGATGATTTTTCGCTTGATACGGAGAAAACTTCGGCTGTTATTGCGGAAAAGGCACAGCCATTGGAAGTCCGTGCCCAGAATGCGACAATCCGGCATACTGGTAATGGGTTTGAGATTACAGACGAAGTGGAAGGTACGATTATTGATACGGATACATCTATTGAAAAGTTGACGGAGTATCTGAATACGGAGTGGGATTACAAAGATTTGGAATTTGAAACCATTCAAACGGTAGAGGAACCGGAAATCCGAAGAGAAGATTTGGAATCTATTCAGGATGAGCTGGGCTCTTTCTATACAGCGGCAGGGAATGGAACCCGTGTCACTAATATTGCGAGGGCTACAGAATTGATTAACGGAACGGTTCTGATGCCCGGGGAAACTTATTCGGTAGAACAGGCGACCCTTCCTTATACAGAGGAAAATGGATATGTATCAGGAAGCGCCTATGAGAATGGTCAGGTGGTGCAGAATATTGGTGGCGGGCTTTGCCAGGTGTCTACGACACTTTATAATGCAGTACTTTATGCAGAACTGGAAATCGTAACCCGAAGTGCCCATTCCATGATAGTGACTTATGTGGAGCCATCGAGAGATGCGGCAATTGCAGAAGGTCTTAAGGATTTGCAGTTTAAAAATTCTTATGATACCCCGGTGCTGATTGAAGGGTATTTAGATGGCTCCAACAATTTATGGTTCCATATCTATGGAAAAGAGACCAGACCATCGAATCGTTCGGTGGAATATGAGAGTGAGACTTTGGAAGTTATTGACTACACAACAAAATATATGGCAGATTCTAGTCTGACTCTGGGAGAAATGAATAGTGAAGGCTCTAAGATTAACGGACGGGTAGCAAAGCTCTGGAAGGTGGTTTATGAAGACGGAGCGGAAGTCAGCCGTAAGGTAATGAATAACAGCCGTTACAATGCTTCGGAGCTGAAAATTACGGTGGGTACATATTCGGAAAACAGTGAGGCGGCAGCTTTAGTAGATAATGCTATAAAAACGCAGGATAAAAGTCAGATAGAGGCGGCGATTAGTCAGGCAAAGGCTATGGAACAGCAGGCACAGCAGAACGAAGGAAGCACTCAGGCAGAATAAAAAGATAAGATAAAGAGGAAAAACAGTATGAAAGCAGGAAAGGTAAGCCAGACCATTTACAGGCGGTCAGTGCGGAAACAACTGCATATAGAAGAAAATGAAGTGGGAAACAAACTACTCTGGGAGCCGGCAAGGGAGGAAGCCTGCAGTGGAGTACAGGCGGAAACCGGAAATCTGGTGTTGCTAAGCAGTGTGTCTCTATTTGGCAATGAAAAAGATTTGTGTGTATTTGCCATGGCACAGACTGCCAACACACTGGCAACAAGAGGAGCAGTTATTACAGGCATAGAACTGGAAATTCTGCTTCCGGAATTTGCTTATGAATCCCGGATTAAGACCATGATTGCAATGGCAGAAGAAAAAGCAGAGGCATGGAAACTCCCGATTATGAAAGCAGATGTGCAGATTGTCCCGGGAATACAGACAACAATTGTACAGGCGAATGCCCTTGGAACGGTACAGGAGGACAAGCTGTTTCGAAGCAGTATGGCAAAGCCGAATCAGGATATTGTTTTAATTGGATATGCCGGGCTGGAAGGAAGTCTGCGAGTCAAAAGAACAAAAGAAGCAGAACTGAGGGAACGGTTTATTCCGGCTTTTTTTAATAAGCTGGAAAGTTATTATAATGGTATTTATGCAGTTCCTTTGATAGAAAGAACAGAATCTAGTATGATATCCGCAATGCATCCGATTACAGAAGGCGGAATTCTTGGAGCACTCTGGGAAATGGCAGAAGGGGCAGGGCTTGGTCTTTCCGTAGATATGAGGAAAATTCCTATAAGACAGGAAACCATAGAAGTGTGCGAGTATTTTCATCTGAATCCGTACCAGCTTACAAGTGCCGGATGTGTTCTGGCTGTGACGGAAAACGGAGAAGAACTTGTGGAACGACTGAAGGAAGAAAATATAGAGACTGCAGTGATTGGCTATACAACGGATAAAGCAGAACGTGTTCTGATGAATGGTGGAGAAAAACGCTATTTAGACAGGCCGGCTCAGGATGAACTGGCAAGATTTTTGAGTAATCAGGCATGCGGAACAGAATAGAAAGATGATAAAGAGAGGCAGATTATGTTAAATATTGTACTTTTTGAACCGGAAATACCGGCAAATACCGGAAATATCGGAAGAACCTGTGTGGCTACAGGAACAAGACTTCATTTAATTGAACCGTTGGGATTCCGGTTGAATGAAAAAAATCTGAAGAGAGCAGGCATGGATTACTGGAATTCATTGGATGTGACAACCTATATTGATTATCAGGATTTTCTGGAGAAAAATCCGGGCGCGAAAATCTATATGGCAACGACGAAATCGCCAAATTTATATACGGATGTACGGTTTGAAGATGACTGCTATATTATGTTTGGAAAGGAAAGCGCAGGAATACCGGAAGAAATTCTTGCACACCATAAAGGAGATACATTGCGTATCCCGATGATAGGAGATATCCGCTCCCTGAATCTGGGAAATTCGGTGGCAATTGTTTTGTATGAAGCATTGCGGCAGAATGGGTTTGAAGGAATGAATAAAGAAGGGCATCTTCATCGGCTGGAATGGGAAGAATAAAAAGCATTAAAAAAGTATGAAAAGGCACCCTGCTGATTTGAAAAAAGGGTGCCTTTAATGTTAAAATGACTGAAAAATGATAAATTGTATCAAAGTCGGAAAATTCTGATATTTACAGAAGAACTATACATGAGTTTGAAAAAAAAGAAAAAGAATGAAGAAAAACAGTGAAAAAACACATTAAGTTTTCAAAATTACTAGACATGAAGCACTGATTTGAGTATAATATAGCTTAGAGAAATTTCAGGAAACGGGGACAAAGATATGAAGTATAAGCAAAGTGTATATCGAACATTTGCATTAGTATCACAGCTTGGCATCAGTATCATTGTTCCTGTTTTATTTTGCACTTTTCTCGGCTCATGGCTGGAAAAGAAAATTGATTTTCCGGTGTTTATCCCGTTGGTAATCATAGGCATTGCAGCTGGAATGCGGAATGCATATATTCTTGCACGGCATGCCAATGAGGATCCAGAAGACAAAAAGAAACGATATTAAGTAGGGAGGAGAGTGACCATGGGAAAACCAGATGAATTAACCAGAGAGATGATAATCACAATGGTAATATATGGGATTATCCTTCAGATTATCTGCGTGTTTCTCTCAGGAGATTTACTGAAAATGACCTGTGGGTTATGGATTGGAATCGCAACCGGCATCGGGATGCTGATTCACATGAAGAACTCTGTGAACGAAGCGTTGGATTTGGGGGAGGCAGGAGCAAAAAAGTATATGCAGAAGTCCTATATGAAGCGATATATAGTGGTGGTTGTAGTCTTTATCGCAGTCGCTTATCTGGACATTGCTAATGTACTCACATTGCTCGCTGGAGTAATGGGATTGAAAGTGTCGGCTTATTTACAGCCGGTCTTGCAAAAAGTTTCAAAAAAGAATAAGTAAAGGAGGTGGAAGAAGTGGGAACTAGCTTAGGAATACTGGCGGCGAAAGAGCCGGATTTCCAGATTCACGGCCTGATAAAATTTCATTTGTTTGGTCAGGAATTATGGTTAACCACCACCCATGTCAGTATTCTCATTGTTGTAATGATATTACTGATTTTTTCACTGGTTGTTCATTCGAAGCTGAAAGACGAAGAAGGAAGACCAGGAACTCTCCAGAATGTTGCCGAACTGATTGTTGAGATGCTTGATAATCTGGTAAAAGGTAATATGGGGAAGCATGCAGTGAAGTATCGCAACTACATTGGAACTTTATTTATCTTCCTGTTGATTGCGAATATCTCAGGTCTTTTAGGCTTAAGACCACCTACTGCAGATTACGGTGTAACATTGCCACTTGGACTTATTACATCCGTATTAGTTCAGTACAACAATATCAAATGGAATAAGTTCGGCGCATTTACCAACTTATTTAAGCCATTACCATTCTTATTCCCGATTAACCTGATAGGTGAAGTCGCACAGCCGATTTCAATTTCACTGCGTTTGTTTGGTAACGTAGTTTCAGGTACCGTTATCATGGGACTTATTTATGGACTGTTGTACAAGATTGCATGGTTCTGGCCGGGTATTCTCCATGCATACTTTGATGTGTTCTCAGGTGCTATTCAGACATACGTATTCTGTATGCTGACAATGGTATGGATCACAGACAAAATACCGGAATAGTGTTTCAAATCAAAAAACAAAAAAGAAAGCATAAACAGGAGGAAATTAGTTATGAATATTTCGAACGAAGGTTTAATTTTAGCGTGTTCAGCAGTTGGTGCAGGTCTTGCGATGATCGCAGGTATCGGACCTGGTGTTGGTCAGGGTATCGCAGCAGGACATGGTGCTGCAGCAGTAGGACGTAATCCAGGAGCAAAATCAGACATTACATCTACTATGATTTTAGGACAGGCTATCGCAGAAACAACAGGTCTTTATGGTCTGGTTGTAGCCCTGATTCTCTTATTCGCAAACCCACTTCTTGGAAAACTCTAAGAGACAGGTTTCGCCTTGTGAAAAATAAGAGAAAGGAGGCTAAGCCTTGGAGCGTTTATTTAACATAGATGCGCAACTTCTTTTTGATACAGTTGTTATGGCATGCAGTATGCTTGTGCTGTTCACAGCAATGTCATATCTCTTCTTTAACCCGGTTCGCGATATGCTTGAAAATCGTAAGAAACGTGTAGCTGAAGAACAGGAAACAGCTAAGAAAGAAAGAGAAGAAGCCATCGTCTACAAAGAAGAATACGAGCAGAAGTTAAAAGAAGCGAACAAAGAAGCTCAGGAAATTTTAAGCGAAGCTCGTAAGAAAGCAATGAAGAATGAAGAAAAAATCGTTGCTGAAGCCAAAGAAGAAGCAGCAAGAATTGTTGACCGTGCAAGAAATGAAATCGAACTCGAAAAGAAACGTGCTTTGGATGATATGAAGCAGGAAATGATTTCCATTGCAACAATGATGGCAGGAAAAGCAGTGGCAGCTTCTGTTGACGTAAATATTCAGGATAGTCTGATTGACGAAACATTAAAAGAAATGGGTGAGCAGACATGGCTAAGTTAGTAGCAAAGGTTTACGGTGATGCCCTGTTTGCAGCAGCTGTAGAAGCTGGACGCATGGATGAAATGTATGAAGAAATCTGTGAACTCCGCAAGATTTTAGGAGATAATGAAGAACTTCAGAAGCTCCTCGACAATCCGAAGATTATCCGTGAAGAAAAAGAAAGCATCATCGAGAATGTTTTCCGTGGTCGTATTTCAAATGAGATCGTGGAACTTATGAAACTGATGATTGCAAAAGGGCGTTACAGCCAGATTGAATCCGTGTTCGACTATGTAATCGGACTGGTGAAAGAAGAAAAGAAAATCGGAATTGCTTATGTGACATCGGCATTGCCATTGACTGAAGCACAGAAAGCAAATATTATCAAACGACTTCTTGATACAACTAAATATGAAGAATTTGAGATGAATTATTCAGTAGACAAATCGTTAATCGGTGGAGTTGTCATCCGCATTGGTGATCGTGTAGTCGATTCAAGTATCAAGACAAAGTTATATGAATTATCGAAAGACCTGAGAAAAATCCAGGTGTAAAATGACAAGAAAGAAGGTGGATTCGTTCCATGAATTTAAGACCAGAAGAAATAAGTTCTGTGATTAAAGAACAGATTCAAAGATATTCGTCTGAGCTGAACGTATCTGACGTTGGTACTGTAATTCAGGTATCAGATGGTATTGCACGTGTCCACGGCCTTGAAAATGCGATGCAGGGAGAACTTTTGGAGTTCCCTTCAGAAGTATATGGAATGGTTCTTAACTTAGAGGAAGACAACGTAGGTGCCGTTCTTCTTGGGGATCACAAGAACATTAGTGAAGGTGACACAGTTAAGACAACTGGACGAGTAGTAGAAGTACCAGTTGGTGACTGCATGTTAGGCCGTGTTGTAAATGCATTAGGACAGCCAATCGATGGAAAGGGACCTATTCAGGCAGATAAGTACCGTCAGATTGAGCGTGTGGCTCCTGGTGTAATTACCCGTAAGTCTGTAGATACTCCTCTTCAGACTGGTATCAAAGCAATCGATGCCATGGTTCCAATCGGACGTGGTCAGCGTGAACTTATTATCGGTGACAGACAGACAGGTAAAACTGCGATTGCCATCGATACAATCATTAACCAAAAAGGTCAGGGTGTAAAATGTATTTATGTTGCAATTGGACAGAAAGCTTCCACAGTAGCATCAATCGTGAAAACCCTTGAAAAATACGGTGCTATGGATTATACAACTGTTGTTGCATCTACAGCATCAGAACTTGCACCACTTCAGTACATCTCTCCATATTCAGGATGTGCGATTGGTGAAGAATGGATGGAAAACGGGGATGATGTACTCGTTGTATACGATGACTTGTCCAAACATGCAACTGCATACCGTACACTTTCCTTGCTCCTTCGTCGTCCACCAGGACGTGAAGCTTACCCAGGTGACGTATTCTACCTGCATTCAAGACTTTTGGAAAGAGCTGCCCGTCTTTCAGACGAGCTCGGTGGTGGTTCACTGACTGCGCTTCCAATTATTGAGACACAGGCAGGCGACGTATCTGCGTATATTCCAACAAACGTAATTTCAATTACAGATGGACAGATCTTCCTTGAAACAGAAATGTTCAATGCCGGATTCCGTCCAGCTATTAATGCTGGTCTTTCTGTATCCCGTGTAGGTGGTTCTGCTCAGATTAAAGCAATGAAGAAAATTGCCGGAACAATCCGTACAGACCTTGCTCAGTACCGTGAACTGGCATCCTTCGCGCAGTTTGGTTCTGATTTGGATGCAGATACAAAAGAACGTCTGGCACAGGGTGAAAGAATCAAAGAAATGCTGAAACAGCCTCAGTATCAGCCAATGCCGGTTGAATATCAGGTAATCATCATTTACGCAGCCGTTAAGAAGCTGATTCTTGATATTCCAACAGAAGATATTTTACGCTTCGAACAGGGATTATTTGATTATATCAGTACAAAATATCCAGAAATCCCAGAAGGCATTAAGACTGAGAAAGTGCTTACAGAAGCAAACGAAGAACTGCTTAAGAAAGCAATTGACGAATACAAAAAAGAATTCTAGGAAGAGGTGACACATCATGGCATCTATGAAAGATATCAAGCGGCGTCGCATCAGTGTTCAGAGTACGCAGCAGATTACCAAAGCCATGAAGCTTGTTTCTACCGCTAAATTACAGAAAGCAAGAAGCCGCGCCGAGGATTCGAAAGCATATTTTAATTGTATGTATCAGACAATGACCTCTCTGCTTGCAAAGGCAGGAAATGTAAACCATCCGTATATACAGTCCAATGGCTGTGACAAAAAAGCGGTTGTAGTTGTTACATCAAACAGAGGTCTTGCAGGTGGTTACAATTCAAATATTGTAAAGTTAATTACTGGTGGAGATTTTGATAAAGAAACAACTCGCATTTATGCAGTAGGTGGAAAAGGTTTCGAACTCTTAAAGCATAGAGGATACGATATCGTTGCAGACTATTCTGAAGCGATTGATGCTCCTACTTATGAAGATGTAAGAGTGATTACCAACAGACTTCTTGATGATTATATCAATGGAGAGATTGGCGAAATCTATCTTGCCTATACTTTCTTTAAGAACACAGTAAGCCACATTCCTACGCTGATAAAGGTGCTTCCAGTAGAAGCAAATGACGCAGCTGCAGGAGAGGAAACAGGAGTATCTGATATAGATAAGCTTACCCCTATGAACTTCGAGCCAAACGAAGAAGAGGCAATCAAACTCCTCGTTCCAAAATATGTGAGCAGTATTCTGTATGGCGCTTTTGTTGAAGCGGTTGCAAGTGAAAATGGAGCCCGTATGCAGGCTATGGATTCTGCAACAAGCAATGCAGAAGATATTATTAATGATTTGGAATTGAAATATAACAGAGCACGTCAGGGTGCTATTACTCAGGAACTTACAGAAATTATTGCAGGTTCAGAAGCAATCAGCTAATGCTCTTTAAGTTCTAGTAAACAAGGAGGAAAAAATGGCAGATAAGAATATAGGGAAGATCACCCAGGTTATCGGTGCCGTACTTGACCTTAAGTTTTCCGAAGGTAAGTTGCCAGAAATCAATGAAGCCGTTGAAATCACAACAAAAGCCGGAACAAAACTTGTAGTCGAAGTTGCACAGCACTTGGGTGACGACACAGTAAGATGTATCGCCATGGGTCCAACAGACGGACTTGTTCGTGGAATGGACGCAGTTGCAACTGGAGCATCCATTTCCGTACCAGTTGGCGAAGCAACACTTGGTCGTATCTTCAACGTACTTGGTGAGCCAATCGATGAAAAGCCAGCACCGGAAGGTGTTGAATACTTGCCAATTCATAGAAAAGCACCAAGCTTTGAAGAACAGGCTACAGAGACAGAAATGTTAGAGACAGGTATCAAAGTAGTAGACCTTCTCTGCCCATATCAGAAGGGTGGAAAAATCGGTCTGTTCGGTGGTGCCGGTGTAGGTAAAACCGTATTGATTCAGGAGTTAATTACGAATATCGCTACAGAACATGGTGGATATTCTGTATTTACCGGTGTAGGTGAACGTACTCGTGAAGGTAATGACTTATATACAGAAATGACAGAGTCGGGAGTTATTAAGAAAACAGCCATGGTATTCGGTCAGATGAACGAACCGCCTGGAGCTCGTATGAGAGTTGGTCTTACAGGACTTACTCTTGCTGAATACTTCCGTGATAAAGGTGGAAAGGACGTGCTTCTTTTCATCGACAACATTTTCCGTTTTACACAGGCTGGTTCAGAGGTATCCGCACTTCTTGGACGTATGCCATCAGCCGTAGGTTACCAGCCTACACTGCAGACAGAAATGGGTGCTCTTCAGGAACGTATTACATCTACAAAGAATGGTTCAATCACATCCGTTCAGGCCGTTTATGTGCCAGCCGATGACTTGACTGACCCGGCTCCAGCGACAACCTTCGCTCACTTGGATGCGACAACCGTTCTTTCACGTGCTATCGTAGAATTAGGTATCTACCCGGCGGTAGATCCACTGGCTTCAACTTCTCGTATTCTTGACCCACATATCGTAGGTGAAGAACACTACAAAGTTGCCCGTGGAGTACAGGAAATTCTTCAGAAATATAACGAATTACAGGATATCATTGCTATCCTTGGTATGGACGAACTTTCAGAAGAAGATAAACTTGTCGTTGCTCGTGCGCGTAAGATTCAGAGATTCCTGTCACAGCCATTCCATGTAGCTACACAGTTTACAGGTCTTGAAGGACGTTACGTTCCGATTAGTGAGACAATTCAGGGCTTCAAAGAAATCCTTGAAGGAAAACATGATGATATTCCAGAAGGTCTTTTCTTGAATGCAGGTAATATTGATGACGTGCTCGCCCGTGTGAAATAGGAGGGACGTCCTATGGCAGAAAAATTCAAATTAAGCATTATCGCTCCAGATTCCTCTTTCTATGAAGGGGAGGCAGAGTTTTTGGAGTTCACCAGTACAGAAGGGCAGATGGGTGTTTATGCACAGCATATTCCGCTCACAACCATTCTGGAGCCATGTGTTATGACTATACACAATGATGGTGAAAAGAAGAAAGCTGCGATTATTGGAGGATTTATAGAAATCTTAAAAGAAAAAGTGACAGTACTTGCTGAAGACGCTCAGTGGCCGGAAGACATTGATCTTGACCGGGCAAAAGCATCCTATGAACGTGCCAAAGAACGAATTGCTGCAAAGCAGGAAGGAATTGATTTGAAACGTGCAGAAGTTTCACTGAAACGTGCCGTAGCTCGTATCGAAACAATCGAATAAAAGATTTTGAGAACCATTGTGTTGGGAGAATCTTCTCCCAATGCGATGGTTCTTTTTTTGTCACAACGCTTGCAATTCGACATATAATAAAGCATAATTGAATGCAAGGGGTGTGAATCGTGGAAACGAAACTGCCTTATTATATGATGTATCCGTCACCAGATTTATTTGATGAAGAAAGACGAAACCGAAGAGATTATGAATATGTAAGAAGCATGTATCCTGATTTGGCAAAAATCATGATTCCATATGTGGAAGAAGAATGTGACCGCTTTGAATATGAAGAAAGCATGATGTACGATGAATATCCAGACAAATTGCAACTGCGCTTGATGAGCAGAAGGATTCAGGAACAGGTCAAGAAGCAGGAACAGGGGGAATGGGATGATGACAGAATCCGGGATTTGGCTGAAGTTCTTTTGTATCAGGAAGTTTTAAGACGGAGAGCAGACAGACGGAGAAGACAGAAAAGAATCATATGGTAAAGGAATGAAATACAAATGAACGAAAAAGCACAGATGAAAAATATTATTTTTATAGGAATGCCTGCCGTTGGGAAAAGCACGGTAGGAGTTGTAATTGCAAAGAGAATGGGTTATGAATTTATTGACACCGATTTGTTGATTCAGAAGCAGGAAAAACGTTTGCTTTGTGAGATTATTGCTGAGCAGGGGATTGATGGTTTTCTGAAAATCGAAAATCAGGTCAACCGTGATCTGATTGCAGAACATGCAGTAATATCGCCGGGCGGAAGCGTTGTGTATTGCGAAGAGGCCATGCAGCATTACAAAGAAATTGGAACCATCATCTATTTACAGACCTCATATCAGACGATTGCAGAGCGCATTGACGACCCGAAAAAGAGAGGGGTTACGCTGCGGGAGGGACAGTCGCTGAAGGATTTATATGAGGAAAGAACAAGTTTATTTGAAAAATATGCGGATATCACGGTAAGCGAAGAAGGATTGGATTTAGAAGGGACTATTGGAAAAGTTCAAGAAATATTAGAGATTTAATGTAAAATGTGTCAAAATCTTACAAAAATTTAACAAAGTATTTCCTAAATAGCAGAAAAGGTTTTACAAGCACAATACCTGTATGTTATAATATTCTACGGATTAGTATCTATTTTAAAGCTTAGTATTCATTAAAAATGGAAATATCGTCAGAACCAGAATACAAAGACTTGGCTATGGCAGAGTGTATGAGGTTCTTTCTTTGAAGAATAATATAAATTAGAAACCGGTAACAGAGGTGTATTATGGAACAGTATATTATTAAGGGTGGAAATCCATTGGTTGGTGAAGTGGAAATCGGCGGAGCAAAGAATGCGGCCCTTCCGATTCTTGCGGCATCTATTATGGCAGACGAGACAGTTACGATTGACAACTTACCCGATGTAAATGATATCAATGTTTTGTTAGAAGCAATTGAAGGTATTGGAGCTGATGTGCAGAGAATCAATCCGCATACAGTGAAGGTGAATGGCAGAGGAATTGGCAATTTTGATATTGAGTATGATTATATCAAGAAAATCAGAGCATCCTACTATCTGCTTGGAGCCCTTCTTGGAAAATATAAAAGAGCAGAAGTGGCACTCCCGGGAGGATGTAACATCGGAAGCCGTCCAATCGACCAGCATTTGAAAGGATTCCGTGCACTTGGTGCATATGTAGATATTGAACATGGCAAGATTATTGCTGAAGCGGAACGTCTTACGGGCAAACATATCTATTTTGATGTAGTGAGTGTCGGTGCAACCATCAACGTGATGATGGCGGCTGTAATGGCAGATGGAATGACCATTTTGGAAAATGTGGCAAAAGAACCACACGTTGTAGATGTTGCCAACTTCCTGAACAGTATGGGAGCAAATATCCGTGGTGCAGGTACAGATGTGATTAAAATTCGCGGAGTATCCAGACTTCACGGAACAACTTATTCCATTATTCCAGACCAGATTGAAGCAGGAACCTTTATGTTTGCAGCAGCAGCAACCAGCGGAGATGTGACCGTGCTAAATGTCATTCCGAAACATCTGGAAGCAACCATTGCGAAGCTTCTTGAAATTGGATGTGAAGTGGAAGAATTTGACGATGCGGTTCGTGTAGTGTCCAAAGGCGCATTGCATAATACACATGTAAAGACCCTGCCATATCCAGGTTTTCCGACGGATATGCAGCCACAGATTGGTGTAACCCTTGCCCTTTGCAAAGGGACAAGCACAATCACAGAAAGTATCTTTGAAAATCGTTTTAAATATCTGGATGAGCTGGCAAGAATGGGAGCCAATGTAAAGATTGAGGGAAACTCAGCAACGATTGAAGGTGTTGCGAAGTTTTCAGGAGCACAGGTCAGTGCGCCGGATCTTCGTGCTGGCGCAGCCCTTGTAATAGCAGGGCTTGCAGCAGAGGGAATTACACTGGTGGATGACATTGTATATATCCAAAGAGGATATGAACGGTTCGAAGAGAAGCTGAAAGGGCTTGGAGCAGTAATTGAGAAAGTATCCAGTGAAAGAGATATTCAGAAATTTAAATTAAAAGTGAGCTAATCAAGAAAGTATAATCAATAGTCGAAAAAGCGGCAAAATGCAGGTTGACATCATATATAGAAAGTGCTATGATATCATCCGTAACAAATAAAAGATTAACTTTCTCTTATTCAGAGTGGTGGAGGTACAAAGGACCTGCGAAGCCACGGCAACCCCAGTAAAGGAAGGTGCCAACCTGAGCGAGCAATCGAACAATAAGAGGATTGATTAGATAGAATATCAGGTCAATCCTTTGGGATTGACCTTTTTTAGTTCATAGGAAATCATTTCCTATTCTCTTCTCAATCCCGCAGAGAAAGAATACAGAAAGGAAAAAACATGGAGAGATTATTATTTACATCAGAATCAGTAACCGAAGGACATCCGGATAAGATGTGCGACCAGATTTCAGACGCAATTTTGGACGCACTTATGGAACAGGACCCAATGAGCCGTGTAGCCTGTGAGACATCAACTACTACAGGTCTTGTACTTGTAATGGGAGAAATCACAACAAAAGGTTATGTAGATATTCAGAAAATCGTACGTGATACAGTCAGAGAAATTGGCTACACAAGAGGAAAATATGGATTTGACGCAGATACCTGCGGTGTTATGGTTGCAATCGATGAACAGTCAGCAGATATTGCACTCGGAGTAGATAAGGCATTAGAAGCCAAAGAAAATAAGATGACAGATGAAGAGTTAGAAGCAATTGGTGCCGGAGATCAGGGAATGATGTTCGGATATGCTTCTGACGAGACAGAAGAATATATGCCATACCCAATCGCACTTGCACACAAGCTTTCACGCCGTCTGACAGAAGTAAGAAAGAATGGAACACTCTCATACCTTCGTCCAGATGGAAAGACACAGGTCACAGTAGAATATGATGAAAATGGAATACCTGCACGTCTTGATGCAGTTGTACTTTCTACACAGCATGACCCGGATGTGACACAGGAACAGATTCATGAGGATGTAAAGAAATACATCTTTGATGAAATTCTTCCTGCTGAAATGGTAGATGAAAATACAAAGTTCTTTATCAATCCAACAGGACGCTTCGTAATCGGTGGACCTCACGGAGATAGTGGACTTACCGGACGTAAGATTATCGTAGATACTTACGGTGGAATGGCTCGTCACGGTGGTGGAGCTTTCTCTGGAAAAGACTGCACAAAGGTAGACCGTTCAGCAGCTTATGCAGCCCGTTACGTTGCAAAGAACATTGTAGCAGCAGGACTTGCAAAGAAATGTGAAATTCAGCTTTCTTATGCAATCGGAGTAGCACAGCCTACATCTATTATGGTAGATACATTTGGCACAGGCAAATTAGCAGACCACAAGTTGGTAGACATTATCCGTGAAAACTTTGATTTAAGACCGGCAGGAATTATCAAAATGCTGGATTTAAGAAGACCAATTTACAAACAGACAGCAGCTTACGGACATTTTGGACGTAATGATTTAAATCTGCCTTGGGAAAAACTGGATAAAGTAGAAGTGCTGAAACAGTATTTATAGAATTTTTAGAAAAATTTACGGACGCTTTGATGTGAAGCGTCCGTTTTTGTGCTATTCTATGAGGTAGAAGTGCAAAAGATATAGAGCACAATGGAAAACAAAAGGAGGAATCCTTATGAAATTAAAGAACCGTTTGTTGATTTCATTTATTGTAATCATGACGCTTCCACTTATCTTAAGTTCCGCATTTATCTGGGGAATTGCGCAGTATCAGATTAAGGTGATTGAGAAAACATATGGCCTGACGGGAAATGAATATCAGAACTTCTCCCATTCCCTGAATTTCCTGAAAGAAATGCCGGAGGTCCGTCAGTTCTTGTTACATATGAGTGTGTCTATCATCTGTATCTTAATTCTGACCGCCATGGTATTGGTTTTATGGGTTTATGGAAGTCTGATCCGGCAGATTAACCGTTTGCAGGAGGCCGCAAAGCGTGTACAGTCCGGAGACTTGGATTTTGAACTGAAGCCGGAAGGCAAAGATGAGATGGGACAGCTCATTCAGGCCTTTGAGGATATGAGGGCCAGACTGAAGGAGAATGCAGAGGAGAAGGTTCAGTCCGACCGGGAGAGTAAAGAGTTAATTAGTAATATCTCCCATGATTTGAAGACTCCAATCACTGCAATCAAGGGATATGTGGAAGGAATCCGCGACGGAGTTGCGGATACCCCGGAGAAGATGGACAAGTATCTGGGAACCATTTATAATAAAGCAAATGAAATGAATCTGCTGATTAATGAACTGACCTTATATTCCAAGATTGATACCAACCGTATTCCGTATAACTTTGCACCAATCTCTGTAAATGCTTATTTTGATGACTGCGCAGAAGATTTGGCGATGGAATTAGAGGCAAAGAATGTAGAGTTTGGTTATTTTAATTATGTAGATTCAGACCAGATGATTATCGCAGACCCAGAGCAGCTTAAGCGGGTAATTAATAACATTATCAGCAATTCACTGAAGTATACGGAGCGTGACAAACGTAAGATTAATCTTCGTGTGAAGGATGTGGGTGATTTTATTCAGGTAGAACTGGAGGATAACGGCAAGGGCATTGCCGCAAAGGACTTGCCACATATCTTTGAGCGGTTCTACCGAACAGACGCTTCGCGAAATTCATCCAAAGGTGGAAGTGGAATCGGACTTTCTATTGTAAAGAAAATTATAGAGGACCACGGTGGCAAGATTTGGGCTACAAGCCGGGAAGGAATCGGCACGGTGATGTATTTTGTAATAAGAAAATATCAGGAGGTACCTGCAAATGAGTAAGATATTAATTGTGGAAGACGAAGAAGCAATTGCAGATTTGGAAAAGGATTATTTAGAACTGAGTGGATTCGAAGTCCAGGTGGCAAATGATGGAGTGAAAGGCTTGGAACTCGCCTTATCCGATGATTTTAACCTGGTGATTCTGGACTTGATGCTTCCGGGCGTGGATGGATTCGAGATTTGCAGAAAGGTACGTGAGGAAAAGAATACACCGATTATTATGGTTTCCGCAAAGAAGGATGACATCGATAAAATCCGTGGTCTGGGACTTGGTGCAGATGATTATATGACAAAGCCATTCAGCCCAAGTGAGCTGGTGGCAAGGGTGAAAGCACATCTGGCAAGATATGACCGCCTGATTGGAAGTGCAGTAGAGGAAAATAAAATTATTGAGATTCGTGGTCTTAAGATTGACACAACAGCAAGAAGAGTATGGGTAAACGGAGAAGAGAAGAACTTCACAACCAAGGAATTTGATTTACTTACCTTCCTTGCAAGTCACCCGAACCATGTATATACCAAAGATGAATTATTCCGCGAAATCTGGGATATGGAGTCCATTGGAGACATTGCAACCGTAACGGTTCATATTAAGAAGATTCGAGAGAAGATTGAATATGATACCTCCAATCCGCAGTATATTGAAACCATCTGGGGAGTCGGATACCGGTTTAAGATGTAAACTTGGAAAATGAATGAGAGTTGAGGAAAAAGTTATGATTACAAGCAGCAGTAATGTCAGAGTAAAACAACTGCTGGCATGGCAGAAGAAGCGGAAAGCCCGTGAGGAGGATGCTGTCTATATCGTAGAGGGAATCCGCATGTTTGTGGAGGTCCCGGAAGAAAAAGTGAAAGAAGTGTATGTTTCTGAAAGCTTCTATCATAAGAAGAAAGAGGAACTTCAGTTAGATAAATGGGGTAAGAAACTGGAAATTTTGTCGGATTCCGTGTATGCGCATGTTTCAGACACCAAGACTCCTCAGGGACTTCTTGTAGTGATGGAGCAGATGAAGTATTCAATGGAACAGATGCTAGAAGAAAAAAATGGAGTGAAACCACTTCTGATGGTACTGGATAATCTGCAGGACCCGGGAAACTTAGGAACCATTCTGCGTGCAGGAGAGGCGGCAGGTGTCACCGGAGTTCTTATGAGCAGTGATTGTGTAGACATTTATAACCCGAAAGTCATCCGCTCTACAATGGGGTCTGTTTACCGGATGCCATTCCTTTACACAGATAATCTGGTGGAAGTGGTAAAGGGGCTAAAGCGTAATGGAATTCATACTTATGCAGCCCATTTACAGGGAAAGCATAGCTATGAAGAGGAAGATTATAGTCAGGGAACCGCATTTTTGATTGGGAATGAAGGAAATGGACTGCGCGCAGAAGTGGCAGAAGTGGCAGAAATTTATATCAAAATCCCTATGTGTGGTGAGGTGGAATCCTTAAATGCAGCGATTGCTTCATCGGTTTTGATGTTTGAGGCAGCCAGACAGAGAAGAAAATAATGGGTTGCATATTACATAGCAGGAAGCAGACGGAACAGGGCTTGAATAATGCATATTTATTCTTGAATAATGCATAAAAGAGTGCTATGATAATAAAACAACATTTTAGAATCGGAATAACAGATTTGACAGAATACAGAAAGAAGGATATAAGATGAATTTAGCAGGCAGACATTTTTTAACACTGAAAGATTTTACACCAGAGGAAATTAACTATTTTGTTGATCTTGCGGCTGACTTGAAAGCAAAGAAGAAACAGGGAATCCCTGTAGACGTGCTTCATGGAAAGAATGTGGCACTTATCTTTGAAAAGACCAGTACAAGAACCAGATGTTCATTTGAAGTGGCAGCTCACGACCTTGGAATGGGATGCACCTATCTGGATCCAAAGGCTTCCCAGATTGGCAAGAAAGAAAGCATCAAAGATACGGCACGTGTACTTGGAAGAATGTTTGATGGTATTGAATACCGTGGATATGGACAGGATATTGTAAATGAACTGGCAAAATACGCAGGAGTTCCAGTATGGAATGGACTGACAAATGAATATCATCCAACTCAGATGCTGGCAGATTTGCTGACAATCAAAGAACATTTGGGACGGGTGAAAGGTGTGAAACTCGTATACATGGGAGATGCCCGTTATAATATGGGAAATTCCCTGATGATTTTGTGCGCAAAGATGGGAATGCATTTCGTTGCATGCGCACCTGAAAAATATTTCCCGAATCAGGAACTGGTAAATGAATGCTTAGAATATGCAAAAGAATCAGGAGCAACCATTACACTCACTGAGAATGTGGAAGAAGGAACAAAAGGCGCAGACGTTATTTACACAGATGTATGGGTTTCCATGGGAGAACCGGACGAAATCTGGGAAAAAAGAATCCGTGAATTATCTCCATATAAAGTAACTAAGGAAGTAATGGAAAATGCAGGAAGTCAGGCAATCTTCCTTCACTGTCTGCCGGCATTCCACGATTTGGATACTACCATTGGTAAAGAAATGGGAGAACGTTTCGGACTTACAGAATTGGAAGTTACAGATGAAGTATTCGAATCTGCACAGTCAGTGGTATTTGATGAGGCAGAAAACAGAATGCATACAATCAAAGCAGTGATGGCAGCTACATTAGGTGCATTTGCAGAAGAATAAATTTTAATGGAAAGTCATGGATAAATCATGAATAAAGAAGCAATTGAAAAAGAGTTAAAAAGTGACTGGGCAGGACGGAATCTCTGGTACTATGATGAGATTGGTTCTACCAATGACAGGGTACTGGAACTTGGAGAAGAGGGCGCACCCCATGGAACTACAGTAGTAGCGGACCAGCAGAATGGTGGAAAAGGGAGAAGAGGCAGAACATGGCTTTCTCCTTCCGGTACCAACATTTATGTGAGTATTTTATTGCGACCGGAATTCGACGTACAGAAGGCACCGATGCTTACACTTCTGATGGCATATAGTGTGACAGAAGTATTACGAGAGACAGAAGGATTGGATGCAAGAATTAAGTGGCCAAATGATATCGTATTAAATAAGAAAAAAATATGTGGGATTCTCACAGAAATGACAATGAAAGAGAGCAGTATTGATTACGTGGTGATTGGAGTTGGCATCAATGTGAATAATGAAGAAATTCCGCAGGAACTGACACAGAGTGCGACGTCCCTGAAGCTAGAGACCGGAAAAGTGACAGACAGGTCCACACTTCTTGCACGCATTCTGGAGCGTTTCGAGAAAGACTATGAGGCCTTTGTAAAAGCCGGAGATTTGTCACCGGTTCAGAATGGATATAATCGGATTCTGGTAAACAGAGAGAATCAGGTACGTGTGTTGGAGCCGGGAAATGAGTATCAGGCAGTGGCACATGGAATTAATCATCTGGGAGAACTGATGGTAGAAAAAGAAGATGGCACCAGAGAGACGGTATTCGCAGGAGAAGTCTCTGTGCGTGGTATTTATGGATATGTATAAGAGGAGAAGGAAATGTATCAGGATAAAATTGTATTATGTGGGGCAAACTCCTATGAAGAAAAATATTATCTGAATCCGGATTTTGCAAATTTACCGGAGTATATTCAGGATGAACTGAAGATTCTCTGTGTCCTTTATGTAAATGACGTGGGTGGAATTCTGACACTGGTTTTTGATGAAGAAGGAAATTTGCAGTTGGAAGTTACATCTGCAGAAGGCGACCCTATGTTTGATGATATTGGAAGCCAGCTTAAAATCAAACAGATTCAGAATGACCCGGAGAAGCAGGAACTGCTCAGACAACTGGAATTATTTTATAAGATTTTCTTTTTGGAAATTCCAGAAGAAGAGTTGTTCCCGGCAGAGGAATCTTAGAGGTGGGATAATGGGAAAGACACTGAAGATTGGTAATGTAGAATTAGAAAATCCATATGTGTTAGCACCGATGGCAGGAGTAACAGACCTGCCATTTCGCTTGTTGTGCAAGGAGCAGGGTGCAGGACTTCTGTGTATGGAAATGATTAGTGCAAAAGCACTTCAATATAATAATAGAAACACGAAAGCGCTGTTGGAAATTGATACGAGAGAATGCCCTGTATCATTACAGTTGTTTGGTGCGGACCCGGACATCATCAGTGAACAGGCAAAGCGGATTGAAGAATTACCATTTCAGATACTGGATATCAATATGGGATGCCCAGTTCCAAAAGTTGTAAGAAATGGAGAGGGTTCGGCACTCATGAATCAGCCAAAACTTGTATATGATATTGTGTACAAGACAGTAAGGGCAATTCAGAAGCCGGTTACGGTAAAGATAAGAAAAGGATTTAATGATGAATCGGTAAATGCAGTGGAAATCGCCCGAATCATAGAAGAAGCCGGAGGGGCAGCAGTTGCGGTTCATGGCAGAACCAGAGAACAATACTATTCAGGGAAAGTTGACTGGGATATTATCCGTCAGGTCAAGGAAGCACTGAAGATTCCTGTCATCGGAAATGGAGATGTGACAAGCGGCAAGCGTGCCATCGCCATGATGGAACAGACAGGATGTGATGGCGTCATGATAGGAAGAGGTGCGCAGGGAAATCCGTGGATTTTCCGTGAACTCTTAGAATACGAAAGAACAGGACAGATTCCGGAACGACCATCCAAAGAGAAAATACGGGAAACCATGCTCCGGCATGCAAGGCTTCAGATTGCATTTAAGGGAGATTATCTTGGAATCCGGGAAATGAGAAAGCATGTGGCATGGTACACAAAAGGACTGGAAGGCTCGGCAAGACTCAGAGATGATATTAATAAAGTAGAAAGTTACGAAGAACTGGAAGAACTTTTGAAAGAACGCTTGTAAAGTTATTGACACATATCTGCGGATTAGGTATAATATTGGAATTGTGAAAGTATCTTTATTGTGTCATTTTATGAAATGATGAATAGAAAAAGAGGAGAAATAAAATGGAAGCAAAGAAGACGTTACTTACTTATACAGGTTTAAAACAGCTTGAAGATGAGCTGGAATTATTGAAGGTTGTAAAGAGAAAAGAAGTAGCAGGAAAGATAAAAGAAGCCAGAGAACAGGGAGATTTATCTGAAAATGCAGAATACGATGCTGCAAAAGATGAACAGAGAGATATCGAAGCACGTATTGATGAACTGGAAAAGATTCTGAAGAACGTAGAAGTAGTAGATGAAGATGAAGTTGGAACAGATGTCATCAACGTAGGATGTACAGTCGATGTTTACGACTGCGAATTTGAAGAAGAAATTGAATTTAAGATTGTAGGATCAACGGAAGCAAACAGCCTTGCCGGAAAGATTTCCAATGAATCACCGGTAGGAAAGGCTTTAATTGGCAAAAAAGCCGGAGACACAGTTGAAGTTGAGACAGAAGCAGGTATTATTGAATATAAAGTATTGAAAATTAACCGTTCTATCTAGAAACAGAACGGCATGTGCCATTTAGAAGAAAAGGAGAGAGCGCTATGGGAGCACAGCAGAATAACAGTCAGGAACAGGATATTAACCATTTAAGACAAGTCCGTCGTGACAAACTTGCAGAGTTACAGGCAAATGGACAGGATCCATTTCAGATTACAAAGTTTGATGTCACACATCACAGCAAAGAAGTAAAAGATCATTTTGAAGAACTGGAAGGCAAACAGGTTGTTCTTGCCGGACGTATCATGTCAAAACGTATCATGGGAAAAGCTTCTTTCTGCAATATTCTTGATTTACAGGGAAATATTCAGTCGTATGTTGCAAGAGATAGCATTGGGGAAGACGAATATAAAGCATTCAAGAAGATGGATATCGGTGATATTGTAGGACTTGCAGGTGAAGTATTCCGAACAAAGACTGGCGAAATTTCCATTCATGCCTCTTCAGTAACGCTTCTTTCTAAGAGCTTACAGGTACTTCCGGAGAAGTTCCATGGTCTGACAGACACAGATGTACGTTATCGTCAGAGATATGTGGATTTAATTATGAACCCGGAAGTAAAGGATACATTTATCAAGCGTTCCAAGATTCTCAGCTCTATCCGCAGATACCTGGACGGACAGGGATTTATGGAAGTTGAGACACCAATGCTTGTGTCAAATGCAGGTGGAGCAGCAGCAAGACCGTTCATGACACATTTCAATGCACTGGATGAAGATTTCAAGCTTCGTATTTCTCTGGAATTATACTTAAAGAGACTTATCGTAGGTGGAATGGAACGTGTATACGAAATCGGACGTGTATTCCGTAACGAAGGTCTTGACACAAGACATAACCCAGAATTTACATTGATGGAATTATACCAGGCATATACTGACTACAACGGAATGATGGATCTGACAGAAAATATGTACCGTCACGTTGCACAGGAAGTGCTTGGAACAACTGTTATCACATATAACGGAGTAGAAATGGACCTCGGCAAACCATTTACAAGACTTACAATGGTAGATGCCGTTAAGAAATACGCAGGTGTTGACTGGAATGAAGTTACAACACTGGAAGATGCACAGAAGCTGGCAGAAGAACATCATATTGAATATGAAGCACGCCATAAGAAAGGTGACATCCTGAACCTGTTCTTTGAAGAATTTGTAGAAGAACATTTGATTCAGCCTACATTTATCATGGACCACCCAGTAGAAATATCTCCTCTTACAAAGAGAAAACCGGAAAATCCAGATTATGTAGAACGTTTCGAATTCTTTATGAACGGCTGGGAAATGGCAAATGCTTATTCTGAACTAAATGACCCAATTGACCAGAGAGAACGTTTCAAAGCACAGGAAGAACTTCTTGCTCAGGGTGATGAAGAAGCAAACACAACTGATGAAGATTTCTTAAATGCACTGGAAATCGGTATGCCGCCAACAGGTGGTATCGGATTCGGTATCGACAGAATGTGTATGCTTCTGACAGACAGCGCAGCAATCAGAGACGTGTTATTGTTCCCAACAATGAAGTCACTCGGTGATGTAAATAAGAAAAATGATGTAAATAATACAGCTTCTGAAGCACCTGAAAAAAATGTAAAAACTGAGTCTGAAAAGATTGATTTTTCTAAGGTAAAGGTAGAGCCTTTATTTGAGGAATTTGTTGATTTTGATACATTCAGCAAGTCAGATTTCCGTGCAGTAAAGGTTAAAGAGTGTGTTGCAGTACCGAAGTCAAAGAAACTGTTACAGTTTACGCTTGATGACGGAACAGGCACAGACAGAACCATTTTAAGCGGTATTCATAGCTTTTATGAGCCGGAAGAACTGGTTGGAAAGACTCTTATTGCTATCACAAATCTTCCACCGAGAGCTATGATGGGCATTGACTCTTGCGGTATGCTCCTCAGTGCTATTCATGAAGAAGAAGGCGAAGAAAAGCTTCATCTTCTGATGGTTGATGACCACATTCCGGCAGGTGCAAAGCTCTATTAAGATGATGTAAAGATGTACCGTTTTACCAAATAAACGGAACGTACTTCATTTGATAAAAAACTGAAAAAACAGCGATTTACATCAAACTTACATCATTTGATGCAGAAATCGGTGCAAGCAAGAAAAAATCGCATAATAAGCAGAATGAATGGGCAGTCCTTAATGGGATTGCCCATTTTTAGAAGAGAGAGAAATGTAAATCACCGATTAGGTTTTCATTGCAGTGGTTATGGAGAACAGTTATAATGGGGATAAAAGAAAACGACAAATTTGAATTTTGCGGAGATGATAAGATGGTCAATATAACAGATGTAAAACAGATTCTTCAATTTGCAATAGATGCGGAGATTAAAGTCTTTCTTGATGGCGGCTGGGGTGTAGATGCTCTTCTTGGATATCAGTCAAGAGCCCATAACGATATTGATATTTTTGTAGAAAAGAAAGATTATCAGAACTTTATAGAGATGATGAAAGCTAATGACTTTTATGAGATTAAGATGGAATATACAACATTGAACCATACTGTATGGGAAGATGCGAAAAACAGAATTGTTGATTTGCATTGTTTTGAATATACGGGCGAAGGTGAAATTCTTTATGAGGGGGATTGTTTTCCGATAGAAACTTTTTCGGGCAAAGGAAAAATTGAGGAGATAGAGGTTTCCTGTATTGAACCATATAGTCAAGTAATGTTCCATCTGGGATACGAATTTGATGAGAATGATGTGCATGATGTGAAGTTATTGTGTGAGACATTTCATATCGAAATTCCAAATGAGTATAGATAACTACAAATTTCAGTTTGATTAACTCCCTTTGAGAGAGGAATACCCTTTCTCAAAGGGCTTTTTTAATTTATCCGCATATTCGCAAACTTGGGGCAAGTACCTTTTCTTCATATAATAAAGCCAAAGGAAGGAGAGGATTTGATATGAGTAACAGCTTAGCGGCAGTACATCCGGAATTGGTTGCCGAGTGGTCGGAAAAGAATTTGCCACTGACACCGGACAGCATAACTTTCGGCTCGAATAAAAAGGTATGGTGGAAAGGTGCTTGCGGTCACGAATGGCAGACAAGCGTTAAGGCTCGTTCCAATGGAGAAAAATGTCCGATATGTTCCGGTGCGAGAGTGATTGCAGGTATTAACGATTTGGCGACATTAGAGCCACTACTGGAAAAGCAGTGGTCG
>OIZO01000155.1_pt1 | contig 56461 bp, 50 predicted proteins | sample 1588551 | NCBI WGS metagenome assembly OIZO01 (sample SAMN03283271) | human gut metagenome | biome: human-associated habitat; material: feces | host: Homo sapiens | place: Peru | collected 2012
AAATGAGCGTCTCCTATAGGAATCGAACCTACAATAGAGTCTTAGGAGGACCCCGTTATATCCATTTAACTAAGGAGACAAATGCCGTATTTTCGGGCTTTTCAGCTCTTTTGGCTCCGGCTGCCATATCTATGAATTCAATCACTCTTGTGATTTAACTATAGGAACATATGCACAACTGTTAGTATACCGAAAATATTGTTATTTTGCAACATTATTCCTCAGGAAAATTGATATATCCCTGCAGCCAGATGGATCCCTTAAAACGACGTCCCACCTGAGGTTCACCGTAGAGGTCTTTTTCGTTAATGCACACATCAAAAGTCAATTCATTGCACAGAATCGTAAGAATATATACCTTTTCTCCGGTAATATCATTGGTCACCAGGCGAAACTCTGTAATCTCTCCCAGTACGGAGTACTGGTCGCACTCCACACCGTAAGGCATAAAATAGGTGTCCACCAGACTGAAAATATCGTTCTTCTGTATCTTCCGGGAGATGGTGGTGTACATATCCATATCTTCCAGTGTCAATGTCTCAATGGCATCTTCGTCTCCCTGTCTGGCAGCGGCCAGGAGCTTATTACGATTGGCAGAATCTTTTTTTACCCGCAGAACCTGTTCTTCATCCTTTTTTATAGGTAGAAGAATACTGCCCTTCAGAGACAATCCGGATAAGGTAAGTGTAGTACCGCGGATTGGTAACTTTCCGGTGCTTTGTGCCTTGATATAGGGAATACGATTCCGCAGATAAAAAATTATAGAAATTCCCACCTTGATATCATCGCAGATACCGGCATAGGAATCTTTATCCGCATGTCGTTCCACAGAGACATCTTCATACGAAGTAATGCCGCTTCCCGTCAGATACGGAAAATAGTATTCGTAGATAAACTTATCGTTATCATCAAATTCTCCACAGACAGCCACACCAAAGGTACCGGATTCTGCGGTACCTTTAGTGTGTGTGTGATTTTTGCTGAATTCTCCAAGGAGGATGCCCTCCTGATTCATGGTATATGCGCGGTGGTCGGAATTCATGATCACGTCCGTCAATAATTCTTTTAATTTCTTTCGGTCAGTATACTCACTGAATCCGATTGCTCTCATATATTTGTGCAAAAAATCACCTTCTTTCTGCCTCTGTTATTTTCACGATTTACATCTTCCGTTTTTACTTCTGACGCTTCTATCGAGAATTATTCACATTTTATGAAAATCTGCAAACAGTTTTCCACATTTTTATTTATTTCTGGGGGAATACTTTCTCCTTACCACCCATGTAAGGACGCAGAGCTACGGGAATGTTCACGCTGCCATCCTCATTTACATTATTCTCCAGGAATGCGATCAGTCCTCTGGGAGAAGCCAGTACGGTATTGTTCAGTGTGTGTACCAGATAAGTTCCATTTTCACCCTTGGTTCGGATACCCAGTCGTCTTGCCTGCGCATCACCCAGGGTAGAACAGGAACCAACCTCGAAATACTTCTTCTGTCTGGGACTCCATGCTTCCACGTCGCAGGATTTTACTTTCAGATCTGCCAGATCACCACTACAACACTCCAGGGTACGAACGGGTACATCCAGACTGCGGAAGAATTCTACGGTGTAGGACCACATCTTGTTATACCAATCCATGGAATCCTCAGGCTTACACAGAACTACCATCTCCTGCTTTTCGAACTGGTGTACACGGTATACACCTCTCTCCTCGATGCCGTGGGAACCTACTTCCTTACGGAAGCAAGGAGAATAAGAAGTCATGGTAATGGGCAGGCTCTTCTCTTCTACGATCTGACCCTTGAACTTACCGATCATGGAATGCTCGGAAGTACCGATCAGGTACAGATCCTCTCCTTCAATCTTATACATCATGGCTTCCATTTCTGCAAAACTCATAACGCCGTTTACTACGCTGCTGCGGATCATGAAAGGAGGAATGCAATAGGTGAATCCCTTATCGATCATGAAGTCTCTTGCATAGCTGATCATTGCAGAATGGATTCTTGCTGCATCACCCATCAGATAATAGAAACCATTACCGCTGGTACGTCCTGCGCTCTCCTTATCCAGACCGTTCAGACGATCCAGAATATCTGCATGATAAGGAACCTCAAAATCAGGAACTACGGGCTCGCCGAATTTCTCGATCTCTACGTTCTGGCTGTCGTCCTTACCGATAGGCACAGATTCATCAATGATATTGGGAATGACCATCATGATCTTGGTGATCTTCTCCTGCAGTTCGGTCTCGGAAGCTTCCAGTTCAGCCAGACGCTTTGCACCGGCAGCTACTTCTGCTTTCTTGGCTTCTGCCTCTTCCTTTTTGCCCTGACCCATCAGTGCACCGATTTCTTTGGAAATACGGTTTCTGGAAGCACGCAGATCATCTGCTTCCTGCTTTGCCTTTCTGCTCTCGGCATCCAGTGCGATCACCTCATCTACCAGGGAGAGCTTTTCATCCTGGAATTTTTTGCGGATGTTCTCCTTGACCACCTCGGGATTTTCTCTTAAAAATTTAATGTCTATCATGACTTCCTCCATTCTGCCATTCTGATCTGAACAGCATTATTCTAATCCTTTTTCAATATACACATTCAGAACTTTCACAAGATCCAGTATCTTCTCTTCTTTTAATTTCTGTCCGTTTTTATCCCGGATAATCCGGATCACAGGACGATCCTGAAAATCTTTGTTCTGCGATACTACGATTGCTTCTTCTCCGTCACTGGTAAGCACATGGCTTCCGGCGGGGTAGACTGCAGTAAAACTTAAAAACGCGTCTACTATTTTACCATTATATTTCACACTTTTAAAGCTTTTTAAATATTCTACCGCTTCATATACTTTACTGCGTCTCTGAGCAATACCACAGATCATCTCATCAAAGGCATCACATACCGCTACGATCTGGCAAGAGAAAGGAATCTCCGCTTCTTTTAATTTGAGAGGAAAACCAGATCCATCCAGTCTCTCATGATGATACAGAATGATCTTCTTCACCTCATCAGAGATCCAGTCCTCATCCTTGACGGAAGTATATCCGTAGACCGGATGCTTCTTATACTCAGCCAGTGCTTCCGGCTTCATATCCTCCATGGATTTATCTTCGTAATCCAAAGTCGTATATCTGAGTCCGATATCATGTAACAGACAGCCTACACCGATATCATGAATCACACTTTTATCTAGCTTCAGCCGAAGCGCTGTCAGAATTGCCATGGAACTTAAGCTGATGGAATGTTCATAGATATCTGCACTTCTCTCCCGGATGTCAAATACTTTTTCTATGACTTCTTTTTCATCCAGTATATTCGTAATAATCTCATCTGCCGCCTGGGTCAGTCCCTGCAGTTCTTTATTATTCTGATAAGTGTGTCTCTCAAGAATACTTTTTACTTTATTTTTTATCGTTTTTTCTATATCGTTTTTAAGTATTACTATTTCATTTGCCTGGTCTTCTTTTACATAGACCTCCAGGATACCCATTTCTTCTATTTTAGAAATATACTCTTTTTTTAATACTACGCCTTCCGGAAGAATGATCTGATAATCCCAAGTCATCAATGACTGTGCAAGAATTTCGTTTCCGGTCAGCTCGCTCAGTTTCATCCTCTTCATATGCTGCTTCCTCTTTTATTCCCCCATTGCTATGGAAAGTGCTTCTGCCTCCTCAGCTCCCAGATCGATCGCACACTGTCCGAGTTTGATCTCCTTAGTGTAAGAATAACAACCCTCAGAACTATGAACGGAATTAATAATAAATCCATTATTATTTTCATCCAGCAGTGCCAGAGAAAAACTCAGCTGTCCTCCCATCTGATTAAATGCATCGTATTTTACCAGACCCATTTTCTGATAAGCGGATTCCATATTCTTATATAAAGTACGAATATCCTTTTTATTTTTCTCTGTATTTGCCTTGAGGAATTTATTGTCCTCATATAGACCTGCAATATCCTGTTCCAGACTGGTACCGTCTTTACCGGTGAGAAATTTATCCAGTCTCTTTTTTAATTTACTCGTCTTCCGGATCTGCACGATCAACAGAATCAGAAAAATGAGTAACAGCAGGATTGTCACTGTCATTCCGATCAGAAGGTATCCTAAGTCAAATCCACCCAGACCGATCTGATTTAAAAAAGTACTACCTGTCATAATACTCTCCTTTGTATCTCTTCTCTTTACTTGTCTCTCTTATTTATTCAGTACATCCAGGAGTCTGTCCAAATCTTCATGATTGTAAAATTCAATTTCGATCTTACCGGATCCCTCTCCCTTAGATGTAACGGTTACTTTTCTTCCAAGCTTTTGTTTCAGTTTTTCTTCAATATCCTGGTAGATCACCTGCATGGTTTTATCATCTACTTTTTTGGACTTTGCAGGTTTATGTAAATTTTTTACCAGTTTCTCTACATCACGTACGCTCAACTTTTCATCAAAAATACGCTGTGCCAGATTATACTGTTCTTCCGGATTTTCCACTGCCAGTAATGCTCTCGCATGTCCGGTACTGATCATCTCATCTACCACCATGCGCTGTACTTCTTCGTTCAGTTTCAGAAGTCGGATAGAGTTGGTAACCGCTGCACGGCTCTTGGATACTCTCTCTGCAACTTCATCCTGCTTCAGATGAAACTCTGTTAAGAGTCGCTTGTATGCCTGTGCTTCTTCAATCGGATTCAGATCTTCACGCTGGATATTCTCAATCAAGGAAATCTCCACAATCTCCTGTTCCGTATAATTACGGATGATAACCGGAACTTCCTTCAGACCTGCCAGCTTTGCTGCACGCCATCTTCTCTCACCGGCAATGATTTCATAATAATCTTTGCGGTCCTGTACCAAAATCGGCTGCAACAGACCGAACTGCTTAATAGAATCTGCCAGCTCCTGCAGAGCATCCTCATCAAAATTTTTACGAGGCTGTTCTCTGTTAGGCTCTACCTTTGTGATCTTCACAAGGGTCTGCGGTTCTTCTCCCTCTGTTGTCTCTGTCTTTGATTTTGCTGCTGTTTCTTTTTTTGTCTTTGTCTCCCCTAATGCATTAGGTATTAGAGAATCCAGACCTTTTCCCAATCCTCTTGCTGCCATACCGTTCTTCTCCTCTATTTTTTACTTGTTCTTAATTACTTCCTCTGCAAGCTGCATGTAAGCTTCTGCTCCGGCAGATTTTGGATCATACATATTAATAGGCATACCATAACTGGGAGCTTCTGCTAATCTGATATTTCGGGGAATTAATGTATTATACACCTTTTGATTCAGATTTTGTTTAACATTTTCTACCACCTGCATAGACAGATTGGTACGAGAATCGTACATAGTGAAAACAACACCATCAATTCTAAGATCCGGATTCAGTCTCTCTTTTACCAGATTAATAGTGTGGATCAACTGGCTCAATCCTTCCAGTGCATAATATTCACATTGAATGGGAACCAGCACACTGTCTGCTGTAGTCATGGAATTAATCGTTAACATATTCAGAGAAGGAGGACAATCAATGATAATAAAATCATAATCATCCTTAACATAATCCACTTCGTTCTTTAATATATATTCCTTCTTATCTACTCCGATCAGTTCGATCTCAGCAGCTGCCAGATTTACATTGGAAGGAACTACCGATACATTCTTGATAATATTTGAAATAATACAATCTCTGATAGAACACTCTCCCAGGATCAGTTCATAAATTGTATTTTCCAATTCATTTTTTTCGATACCAAATCCACTGGTAGTATTTCCCTGTGGATCTGTGTCGATTACTAATACCTTTTTACCTTTTGCAGCCAGAGATGCAGACAAATTAATGGACGTAGTTGTCTTACCTACGCCACCCTTCTGGTTTGCTATTGCAATAATTCTACCCATACTTTTTTCACCATGTCTTTCTTAATGATTTAGCCGTGCAAACCTCTGGACTGTCTGTCCATATCTTCTACAACAATATCATAGATTTCTCCGAGAGAAGCACAATACTCCAGAACCTTCCAGGGCTCATTGGTATGAAAATGAATCTTGATCAGCTCTTCATCTCCTACTGCCAACAGGCAATCACCTTTGAAATGTTCTGTAATGTAGTCATTAATTTCATCTTCATCCAGATTGGTACCTTCAATTAATAATTGTGTATCATATTTGAATTCTAACATTATGAATCCTCCATTCTGTAAATGTGAAACCACTCTATAATAATAGCATGAGCATTTCTATGTTACAAGGTAAAAATACTACAAAAAGTTGATACTTTATTCGCATTTATAGGAAAATACTAGATATTGTGGCTGTGTATTTGTTGTTTTTTTTCATAAGTATTATGTTTCACGCTTTTTTTGTAATATGTTTCACAATTTTAGCCACTATATCTTGGGTGGTAATGTTTCACGTGAAACATTATGTAGTATGATTTTCATATAGACTCATAGAATGTTTCACGTGAAACATTCTATGTAATTAACCCCTACATCTAGTGAACAAATTAATTTAAAAGGATATCTATGTAACTTGTTTTGTGCTAACATCTATGCTAGGATGGAAATGCCAGTGGCAAATTTGATTTGCGATTCCTTCGACGAAAGGAGTCGTCTGCGGAATGGAGATTAATATGGCTATTGATAAAGTAAGAGAATATTTCAAAACCTATCAGATGGATGATCATATTTTGGAATTTAATGTTTCGAGTGCAACCGTAGAATTAGCAGCGGAAGCTTTACAATGTGAAGGAAAACGTATTGCTAAGACAATGTCCTTCTTAATTGGTGATCAGCCAATATTAATAGTAACTGCTGGGGATACAAAAATCGATAATGCGAAATACAAACACTTTTTCGGAGCAAAAGCAAAAATGATTCCGGGGGATGAAGTAGAAAATATTATTGGTCATGCCATTGGCGGTGTATGTCCGTTTGCAGTGAATGATAATGTGAAAGTATACTTAGACGAATCTTTGCAAAGATTTGAAACTGTATTTCCGGCTGCAGGAAGTCCTAACAGTGCAATTAAATTAACAATCCCTGAATTAGAAAAATACTCAAACTTCCTGCAGTGGATAGATGTCTGCAAAGGTTGGCAGGAATCTAATACAATTTAATCAGATTATTTTTGATAGCAAACACAGCTGCCTGTGTTCGATCGGAAACATCAATTTTTTTAAAGATATTAGAAATATGATTTTTTACTGTTCTCTCACTGATATTCAGAGATGTTGCAATTTCCTTATTGAACATTCCGTTAGCAACCTCAATAAGTACTTCCAACTCTCTCTTCGTCAGACTGTTGATTTTTTCTTTGTCAATATCTCTGGATACCAGTCGGCTGTTCAAAGCCGGTACCAGACTGGGTTGAATATAAGTTTCTCCCTGCATAATACAATTAATGGCTTTTTTCAGCTCTGCGGATTCTGCATCTTTCATGATATAACCATCTACGCCAATGTCCACAGCCTTTAAAAGATATTCAACTTCATTGTGTACCGTTAATACCAATATTTTAACAGAGATACTTTTCTTCTTAATCTCCTGCAGCACTTCTATTCCATTCATAACAGGCATATTAATATCCAAAAGCAGTATATCAGGATGGACAGAAAGTAATTGCTCCATACATTCTACACCATTATTAGCTTCGGCGATTACAGAAATAGTACCGTCAAATTCCAGTAATTGACGTATTCCTTCTCTCATAAGAACATGATCATCTGCCAACATAACTTTTATACTCATATATATCCTCACTTACTTGTATATACTTATTCTTTGTCTTGCTGTCCTATTTTTCAGCTAAATGTAAATCTAAAGGAATCTTAATATCTATCGTAGTTCCCTTACCAATCTCAGAACTTATATGTATTGTACCGTTCAGTAGAACAACACCCTCATGGGTCAATGCTAATCCAAAATGACTATTTGATTTATCTTCCGCTTCTTCCATGGTAAATCCCTTACCATTATCTTGGATTAAGATTTCATATTGCTGCTCTGTTTTTTTACAATGGAATAATACCCTGGTAGCCTGTGAATGCTTTTTAATATTTAACAGACATTCCTGAACCACACGGTATAAGGTAATACAAAAATAATCATCTGTTTCACATGAAACATCATCGATTTCCACATCCATTATGTAATCTCTATCAGCATTCAAAAAATCCAGTAATCTTTCAAAGGAAGCCTTTAATCCAAGATCATCAAATGTCATAGGACGCAGATTGAAAATAGTACTTCTGATATCTTCAATGACATTATGCAATCCTTTACTCACAGAATTCAATTCCATCTTCGCTCTGACAGGATCCTTATCAATATATAAGGAAGCCAGTTCAATCATATGAACAAAATGGGTAATATTCTGCAAGGAAGTATCATGAAGTTCGGAAACAATTCTTTTTCTCTCCGTCTCCAACATCTCCACAATTTTCTTACCATTCTCTATATTACAATTACACTCATTCTTTTGTACATTTTCATTATTGTTCATATATCACCTTATAGAACATATGTTCTATTTAGAAATATTCCATTATATTTATAATATAGGAATAATATTATTGTGTAAAACTCTTTTTATTAATAATAAATAAATCTTAACACAATTTTTACATTGGATTCTCTTCGTTTTATGACAAAGGTTCTTTCGATGGCAATCCGGCTTTTCTGGGATATTTTGCAGGTGTGGACTTTTGCTTTGTAATAATAAACAGATTCCGATAAATATCCGAATCGGGAAGTGTAAATTCAACCTGTCCATCCATTTTTCCACCAAGTATCTTCACAGCATGCTGTGCAGCATTCATCTCTTCTGTTATTTTTTCAGATTTATAAGAGATAAATTTGCCGCCGACCTTTACAAAGGGGAGGCAATATTCTGACAATGTGGAAAGATTTGCCACTGCCCTGGATACACAAAGATCATATTTTTCTCTGCATTTTCCAGGCTTGGCATAATCCTCCGCACGACCATGAATTGTCTCTACACCGGTAAGCCCTAAAGCAGAGATCACCTCATTTAAAAAATTGATTCTCTTATTCAGGGAATCCAATAAGGTAACCTGGAGATTCGGAAATGCAATCTTCAATGCAAGCCCCGGAAAACCTGCTCCGGTTCCAACATCGATCACTGTTTTATTCTGTGTCACATCGTAAGCTTTGCAGAGAGAAATACTATCCACAAAATGTTTCTTCATGACTTCATCATATTCTGTAATTGCGGTAAGGTTCATTACCTCATTCCACTCCACCAGCATCTCAAAATATTTCAGAAATTGCCGGATCTGTTCATCACTTAAGGTTACACCCAGTGCCTTACAATCTTTTTCAAATTGTTCTGTGTTATATTCTGCCATGCATTCCTCCGGAATTCATATTAACTATGATTTTTTACATTATAATGTTCCAGGTACACTAACAATACGGAAATATCTGCAGGAGATACTCCTGAGATACGAGAGGCCTGTCCTACGGAAATCGGACGGAATTCCTTCAGTTTCTGTCTGGCTTCCAGTCGAAGGGAAGGAACTTCATCGTAATCCAGATTTTCCGGAATTAATTTTTTCTCCATCTTACGATACTGCTCTACCTGACGTTTCTGTCTGATAATATATCCTTCATATTTAATTTCAATTTCTACCTGTTCCACAACAGCAGGAGGAAGGGGTTTTCGTTCCTTATCAATAGGAGCCAGTGCCGCATATCCCAGCTCCGGTCTGCAGATCAGTTCTGCCAGAGTAGCTGCCGTTTTCAGAGTAGAGCTGCCACACTCTTCCAAGAAATGCTGGATCTCTTTATTGGCACCTACTGAAGTATTTTTCAGTCTCTGAATTTCCTGATCGATGAGTTCTTCCTTTTCAATCAGAGCATCATACTCCTGCTGTGAGATGAGACCGATCTCATAGCCTTTCTTACGAAGACGCAGATCTGCATTGTCCTGACGAAGCAACAGACGATACTCCGCTCTGGAGGTCATCATACGATAAGGTTCTCTGTTATCTTTAGTAACCAGATCATCGATCAATACTCCGATATAGCTTTCGGAACGATCCAGGATCAGCGGATCTCTGTGCAGAATAGACATTGCCGCATTGATACCGGCGATTAGTCCCTGGGAAGCTGCCTCTTCGTATCCACTGCTTCCGTTAAACTGTCCACCACTGAACAGTCCAATGATATTTTTGAATTCCAGGGAAGGATTCAACTGTTTCGCATTAATACAGTCATATTCAATTGCGTAAGCATTTCTAACGATTTCACAGTGTTCCAGTCCCGGAACAGTACGATACATAGCTAATTGTACATCTTCCGGAAGAGATGAGGACATTCCACCAACATACATTTCATTCGTGTGCAACCCCTCCGGCTCAATAAATACCTGATGTCTCTCTTTTTCCGCAAATTTTACAACCTTATCTTCAATCGAAGGACAATATCTGGGACCTGTTCCTTCGATAATACCCGCATAAATTGGAGAACGATCCAAGTTATTCCGAATGATTTCATGCGTATTTTCATTCGTATAAGTCAGCCAACAGGAAGCCTGTTCTTTCTGTACAGATTCAGGGTCTGTGGAAAAAGAAAAAGGAACCACTTTCTCATCTCCGAACTGCTCTTCCATTTTGGAAAAATCAAGAGAACGCTTATCCATTCTGGCAGGAGTTCCTGTCTTAAAACGACGCATTTCTATTCCCATTGCTTTCAGAGAATCCGTAAGATGATTTGCTGCCTGCAATCCATTAGGTCCGGTATAAGTAATAGATTCACCGCACAAACATCTCGCACGAAGATATGTACCGGTGCAAAGGACCACAGCCTTACATTCATAGATGGCTCCGGTAAAGGTTTTGACACCTGTGATCTTTTTCTCATGATCTTCTGTTTCCTCCCAGAGAAGTTCACAGACTTCCGCCTGTTTGATCAACAGATTATCCTGATTTTCCAATACTTTACGCATTGCCCTGGAATATTCCGCTTTATCCGCCTGTGCACGCAATGAGTGTACTGCAGGACCTTTGGAGACATTTAACATTTTGGACTGGATAAAAGTTTTATCAATATTTTTACCCATCTCTCCACCCAAAGCATCCAATTCTCTTACCAGATGTCCCTTGGATGAACCACCGACGTTCGGATTGCAGGGCATCAAAGCAATACTATCTACACTTACCGTAAATATCACTGTCTGAAGCCCCAGCCTTGCACAGGCAAGAGCAGCTTCACATCCGGCATGACCGGCACCTACCACACATACATCCACTTGTTTTTTTAGTTCCATGTTATTTATTCCTCTTAGTAATTACTTTCCCATACAAAATTTTGAGAAAATCTCATTGACCACATCTTCATCTACTTCTTCCCCGATGATCTTGCCCAGAGAAGCATATGCACTTGTCAGATCGATAGAATAAAAATCTTCGGGCATTCCATCTTCAATACTTCTCCCTACCAATTGCAGACTATGCAAAGCATCCTGAAGAGCTTCTTTATGTCTGAGGTTGGTAACTACCAATTCATTATTATGTTTTAATTCACCCTCAAAAAACATATTCCGAATGGTCTCTTCCAGTTCTTCCATTCCGGAATTTTCCGAAGAGGGATCAATGGTAGAAGTACGAAGGATACGAATATCCTCGCTATGTTTTAATCTTTTTGCCAGATTTTCTTTCAGGCTTTCTTCTGTGATTTTATTTTCCAGATCTGATTTATTCAAAAGAATAATTGCCTTTTTGTCATCCAGTAAGGAAATAATATTCTGATCGTCCTCATCAATATTTCCTGAAGCATCTACCACATATAAAATAAGATCAGCATCCATAGCATATTTTTTGGCCCGTTCCACACCGATCTTCTCAACCACATCCTGTGTTTCATGAATTCCGGCGGTATCGATCATATTCAGACTGATTCCGTGCAGATTGATTGTCTCATGCAGGGCATCTCTGGTAGTACCCGCAATCTCTGTAACAATCGCTCTGTCTTCTCCCAGCAGCATATTAAGCAGAGAAGATTTTCCGGCATTAGGCTTACCTACAATCACGGTGGATATTCCTTCTTTGATAAGTCTTCCATTATCAGCTGTAGCTAAAAGCTTCGCAATCTCTTGTTGAAAATGGGTAACCTTTGTAGCGAGCTGCTCCGGATATCCATCCAGACTGATATGTTCCGGATCATCCAATGCAGATTCGATAAAAGCAATCTGGTATAAAATATCTTCCCGCAATGTGTGTATTTTGTTCGAAAGCTGTCCCTTTAACTGACTTACCGAAGAAGAAAGAGCATATTCATTCTGCGAATGAATCACATCGATAACAGCTTCCGCCCGGGATAGATCAATTCTACCGTTCAAAAAAGCCCTTTTTGTAAATTCACCCGGCTGCGCCAGTCTGGCACCGGCATGCAGTACCGCTTCCAATACTTTCTGCATGACCAACACACCGCCATGACAGTTGATCTCTACTGTATCTTCCGTGGTATAACTCCTCGGAGCTTTCATGACAGCAACCATAACTTCATCAATTACATTTTCATCCGAATCGACAATGTAACCATAATGAATCGTATGACTCTGTACCTTTGTCAAGATTCTCCTGCCGGCTGCAGAACGAAAAATATTATCTATTATATATATGGCATTTTCGCCGCTAATTCTTACAATCCCGATTCCGGAATCCGATAACGCTGTTGCAATGGCAGCAATTGTTTCGTTTTCATATTTTTCCATATTAACGCTCACTATTGTCTATTTTGCATCAAACACTCTTCCGGTGGGAATCAATGTAGATTCATCACCTGCATAACCTGTTTGCATATATTCTACCATATGATCTTCTCCAAGAATCTTTCCCTTATTCCATTTATTTTTAAACCAGCTTTTCATTTTTGTATATCTCCTTAAAATATAGACAATTATACTCCCAAAAAAGGGTAGTTGTAAATAAAGCCGGTAAATAGAATGAAATTCTAATACCGGCTTTTCATCACATTATTGTAATCTTCACTTTGATTATTTCTTCAAAGTAACTACAACTCTTCGGAAAGGTTCCTCACCTTCGCTGTGTGTGGTAACATATTTATCATTCTGCAATGCGGAATGAATAATTCTTCTCTCATAAGGATTCATGGGCTCCAGAGATACGCTTCTCTTGGTTCTCTTAACCTTATAAGCAATGTTTTTGGCAAGATTCTCAAGAGTTTCTTTTCTGCGCTGACGATAATTCTCGGTGTCAACCTTTACATGAATATACTCTTCAGATTCTTTGTTCACCACCAGAGATACCAGGTACTGGAGGGAATCCAGTGTCTGTCCTCTCTTACCGATCAGAACACCCATCTCATTACCGCTTAATTCGATATCCATGTTCTTCTCTTCTTCGTTGTACTTAATGGCAATTACTACTTCCATATTCATTGCCTGGAATACATCGTTTAAGAATACTCTGGCAACCTCTTCTACAGAACTTTTTTTAACAGATGCTTTGATCACAGCAGCCTTTGCTCCGATTCCTAAAAATCCGGAAGAACCTTCTTCTACTACTTCATAATCCAGCTTATCACTTGTAACACCCAGCTTCTGGCAAGCTTCTGTAATAGCATCACTGACTGTCTTTGCAGATACTTCGATCATGTCCATATTATTTACCTCCTCAATTATTAAGGAAACTTTCTATTTACGGCTGTTTTTCTCGTTATAGTCTCTGACCATATTAGCCTTAGACATCATACTTCCGGGTTTTGCTTCTTTTACTTCGGAATAGCTGTCAGCAGATACTTCACTATTATCTATTTTAGAAGAAATATTTGCCTTCTTCTGAAGATTTTTAGTATTCATGCTTGCATAAGCATTCAGTTTTTCCTGCTGTTCCTTCATTTTTTCAAGCTTTTTCGCACTCTTCGCAGAATTTTTCTTGATGATATCATCAAAATTCATCTTATCGATATGCTTATTGATCACTATCTGCTGGATACTTCTGACAACGCTACCTGCAACCCAGTACAGACCCAGACCGGAAGGTAATGTAAAACAGAACCATGCAGACATCAGAGGCATGATCATATTCATAGTCTTCATGGAAGAAGCCATTGCTGCCGCCTGATCATTGCCATTGTTAGAAGAAGTATCCTGCTGAGGCATCAGCTTTACGTTGATCCATTGTGTCAAAGCAGACAGAACCGGAATAGCAATTGCTCCGATTACTAAAAGCCATGCTCCGGTAGCCCATGCTTCCTTCAACACATAAGAAGGAGAGTTGCCGATATTCAGTCCTAAAAAATTATTATACTCTTCCAGCTTGCTTACCGTATTGGTCACATCTGCTGCAAGAGAAGGGAACTTCTCACTGATACTTGCAAAATCAGCGGTAGATGCCTTGTTCAGACAGTCAATGATCGTATTCTGTACATATTCACTGTGAGTACCGGCTACAAAGCCTGCATTCGTGAACTGCTTACTGTACATAGCGGAATTGCTCAGATTCTGAACCAGCTCCGTTGCACCGGCTGTATCAATAATATTATCTACCAGAGGGAAGAAGGCGTCCTTAACTCTGCCGACATAAGCAGGAATTGCATAAATTACACGATACAGAGCAAACAGAATAGGCATCTGGATCAACATATACAGACAGCTGCCGGTAGGAGATACACCATACTTTGCATATACTGCCTGGATTTCCTGATTCTGTGCCAACTGAGCATCCTGATCCTTACGATTCTTGTATTTTGCCTGAATCGCCTGAATCTCAGGATTCATTTTAGCAGACAGCTTAGAGAATTTCTGCTGCTTGATGGTAAGAGGCATCATCAACAGGTTAACAACAATTGTAAAAAGGATGATTGCGAGACCGATATTGGGAATACCGATCATATTCAGAACTTCGAAGATTCCTTCCATTATCTTACCCAGAAGCCAGGCTACCTGTCCGATAATGAATGTGGAATTCTGTGTCAAAAGAATACCGTTCATTTATCCTCCTAATAAGTGCCATTATTTAAAATTTTACGGTACCGGATCATATCCACCCTTGGAAAAAGGATTACACCTCAAAATTCTCCAGGCTGCCAAAAGTCCTCCCTTGATCACACCATATTTTTCAATGGCTTCCAGACCATATTGAGAACAACTGGGAACATAAGGACATTTGGTTCCCTTATAAGGCGAAATATATTTCTGATAAAATCTTATCATGGCTATCAATATTTTTTTCATATACGATTCTAATTTAGTCATTATAAAAATAAATTTTTATAATATGATGAAGTTTTGCAAGATGTAACAATGCGCTCTCCGCTTCTTCATATCCTATGGAAGCTGCACCGGGTCTTGCAATGATTACCATATCCAAACCACTATTGAATACACTTTCATGTAATCTGTAACTTTCTCTGACCAGTCGTGTAATCCTGTGTCTTACCACACTATTACCGACTTTTTTACTTACACTGATTCCGATTCTGTTCTTATCAAGGCCATTTTCCTTAACATACATGATAAAGTACTTGTTAGCATAAGATCTGCCATTCTTGTACACAAAACGGAACTGTTCATTTTTCTTTAATGATTCCGAAAACTGCATGCAATCCTCCAACCGTGAAAGTTAAGAGAAAAAAAGGTCACATTGCTGTGACCTATGCGGATAATTTCTTTCTTCCTTTTGCACGTCTTGCTGCTAAAACTTTTCTTCCACCGGGAGTACTCATTCTGGCTCTGAAACCGTGAACCTTGGAATGGGAACGCTTTTTAGGCTGAAATGTCATCTTCATGGAAAGGCACCTCCTTCTCTAAACCTTCTTATATAAAAAGGTAAACATATTTTTCAACAATTGGGCGCATAAAAATACGCCTTCCTTTCGGAAAATAGCATATTGATTGTAATGTAAAAGCCCATCAATGTCAAGCAAAAATCAATAAAAATGCTGAAAAATCAAGAGGAAACGAGCTTTTTTAAATTCTAAAATTTTTTAAAATTAAGTTATCCACATAGATATACACCATTTTTACCCACAAACGAGTTATCCACACCCTGTTGATTATTTGTGGATATTTTTATTTTTCATAGGGATATTATGTGTAAATCACGTGTAAAAGTGGACAAGTATCCAGTAAATGTGGATATCTTGAAATTTTACTATTTTATCCACATTTACACATCGCTATCCACAATCCCTGTTTATATTACAAGTTATAAACAACTTTATCAACAGATTGTGGATAACTTTATACATGATCTGTTCATAACTTGCATTTGAATTATTTGTAATTCTATTATACAATGAAATGGAGTTTCGCATGCGTCAGCTTGCACGGGAGGAAATCAATGGAAGCAATCAAAGAAAATTGGACAACTATCAAAGAAGCTGTCAGAAGAGAATACAGTCTTTCTGACATTTCTTATCATACATGGGTAGAACCTTTAGAATTTCACAATGTGGTAAATGATGTAGTAAGTATCATCATTCCCTCGGACCAGGCACATGCCCTGAATTATATTTCTTCCAAATATAAGAGTTTTTTTCAGGTAACCATCACCGAGATGTTTGATCATCCTTATGATATCAGCTTTATTTTGGAAAAGGATGTAAAAGGGGAAGAGCCTGCAGAGAATGAAATGGCTGCTCCAAACCAGATCTACGGTGTAAATTATGAAGATGCCCATCTGAATCCTAAGTACAAATTTGACACTTTTGTCGTAGGAAGCAACAATAAATTCGCTCATTCCGCATCTCTCGCTGTAGCAGAGTCTCCGGGAGAGGTCTATAATCCTCTCTATTTATATGGAGGTCCCGGTCTGGGCAAGACCCATTTGATGCATTCTATCGGACACTTTATATTAGAACAGGATCCGGACAAAAAGGTACTCTACGTCACCAGTGAAGAATTTACGAATGAAGTAATCGAATCTATTCGTAGTGGTAATGCAGCTTCCATGACCAAGCTGCGTGAGAAGTATCGCAATGTTGATGTACTCATGGTTGATGATGTACAGTTTATTATAGGTAAGGAAAGTACCCAGGAGGAATTCTTCCATACTTTCAATGCCCTGCACGCTGCCCACAAACAGATCATTCTGTCTTCCGATAAGCCTCCTAAGGAAATGGAGACTTTGGATGAAAGATTCCGTTCCCGTTTCGAATGGGGTCTGATCGCAGATATTCAGCCACCCGATTATGAGACCAGAATGGCTATTTTACGGAAAAACGCTGAGACCTATGACCGTCAGATTGATGAAGAGATCATAAAATATATTGCTACAAATATCAAATCCAACATTCGTGAGCTGGAAGGTGCTTTTAATAAGATCATTGCTTTTGCCAAATTAAATAAGGTAGATCTGACTCTCTCCCTGGCGGAAGAAGCACTGAAGGATGTTATCTATCCCAACAAGCCCAAGGAGATCACTCCTACTCTCATTATTAATGTAGTAGCGGAGCATTTTGGTGTGAAAGCGGAAGATATTACTTCCAAGAAAAGAAATTCCGAGTTTGTACAACCACGTCAGGTCGTTATGTATCTGTGCAGAGAATTAACGGATACTTCCTTCACTAATATAGGTAAGCTTTTGGGCAAAAAGGACCACACAACCATCATCCACGGTGTGAATAAAGTGGCAGCGGAGATTCAGACCAACGAGGAACTTCGTAATAAAATAGATATTATCACTAAAAAGATTAATCCCTCCTGATGTGTATATCTCGGGAACAAAATGTGTATTGTTGTTGATAACTGATTTCAAGGCTTCAAGAAGGATAGGATGCAGTGTGAATAAGCTAAGAGTTATTCTTAGGTTATTCTGCCAAATCCACGAAGATTTCCATTCCATTTTTCCTTGAAAAATAGTATAATAAGACTGGTTATGCACATATCAACATCCCTTATTAAGGAGACTACGAAATTCTTTTATTATTTTTATATAACGCGTATCCACGCGTACGCAAATCAACCAGAAAGGAAGTTATGCACACATGAAATTAGTCTGTTCAAAAGCAAATCTTTTAAACGGCGTACAGATCGTATCCAAAGCTGTTCCCAGTAAGACTACAATGTCTATTCTGGAATGTATTTTAGTAGATACTACTAACGGAGAAATTAAACTTACTGCCAACGACATGGAACTTGGTATTGAGACGACCATTGAGGGACAGATCGTAGAAAAAGGTATCATTGCCCTGGATGCCAAGATATTCCTTGAAATCGTGCGTAAACTTCCCGACAGCGATATTACCATTGAAACAGATGCTTCTTTTAAGACCGTTATTACCTGCGAAAAGGCAAAATTCACTATTATTGGTAAATCCGGCGAAGATTTTTCCTATCTTCCCGCAGTGGAGAGAGATGACAGCATTGTGATCAGTCAGTTTACTTTAAAAGAACTGGTAAGACAGACAATTTTCTCTATTTCTGACAATGATAATAACAAATTAATGACCGGTGAACTGTTTGATATTAAAGGAGATGAATTCAAGATCGTGTCTCTGGATGGACACCGTATCTCTATCCGTAAGATTCAGATGAAGAATAGTTATGCTCCAAAAAAGGTAGTGGTACCCGGTAAGACCCTGAATGAAGTAAGTAAGATTTTACCCGGAGATGCAGACAGTGATGTTACAATCTCTTTCACTGAAAAGCACATTGTATTTGAATTCGATAAGACTGTTGTGGTATCCCGTCTGATCGAAGGAGAATATTTCAAAATCGACCAGATGCTTTCCAGTGATTATGAGACGAAAGTAAAGGTCAATAAAAAGGAGTTCTTAAGCTGTATCGATCGTGCTACTCTTCTGGTAAAAGAAGGCGACAAGAAGCCTATTATTGTAAATATCACAGACAACGGAATGGAACTTAAGATCAATTCCGCTCTGGGAAGCATGAATGAAGAAATTGATATTCAGAAACAGGGGAAGGATCTTATGATCGGATTCAATCCCAAGTTTTTGATCGATGCTCTTCGTGTTATCGATGATGAGGAAGTAGATTTGTACATGGTAAATCCCAAGGCTCCCTGTTTCATCAAAAATGTGGAGGAAAGCTATATTTACCTGATCCTTCCCGTGAACTTTACGACAGTAGCTTAGAAATGAGGTTATAGATATGCATACGATCCGTTTGAAGGATGATTATATAAAGCTTGGTCAGGCATTAAAGGCAGCCGGTGTAGTAGAATCCGGCGTAGATGCAAAATTTGCCGTACAGGACGGTCTGGTAAAAGTAAACGGACAGACTGAGACCCAGAGAGGCAAAAAGCTGGTATCCGGAGATAAAGTGGAATATGATGGCGAGACCATCGTAATAGAGTAAGCAGGTTACTATGATCATCAAATCAATAGAATTGGCAGATTACAGGAATTATGATTCACTCGTCCTGCAGTTCGACCGTGGAACCAATATTCTGTACGGAGACAATGCGCAGGGCAAGACGAATATCCTGGAAGCAATCTATGTTGCTGCCACCACAAAATCGCATAAAGGAAGCAAGGACAGAGAAATTGTTAATTTTGACAAGGAAGAGGCACATATCAGAACGTATCTCGAAAAAGATGGAAAAGAGATCCGCGTGGACATGCATCTGAGAAAGTCAAAGTCCAAAGGAATTGCTATTGATGGTCAGAAGATCAAGAAGGCTGCAGATCTCCTGGGGCTTTGTAATGTCGTATTTTTCTCACCGGAAGACCTTGGAATTATTAAAAACGGTCCTGCAGAACGAAGAAGATTTGTTGATATGGAATTATGTCAGCTGGACAATTTCTATCTCTATAATCTCAATCATTACAACAAAATCGTCAATCAGCGTAATAAGCTTCTGAAGGATATGTATATGAATCCGGATCTGAAGGAAACTCTGACTATCTGGGATATGCAGCTGGTATCCTACGGAAGTAAGATCATAGAGCGCAGAAAGCTGTTCGTAGAACAGCTCAATGAGATCATTTATGAGATTCATAAAAAGCTGTCCGGTGGCAGGGAAGAGATCCGTATCCAGTATGAGCCGGATGTGGAGCTGGATGAATTTGAAAGAAAATTAAAAAACAGCCAGGATCGTGATATGCGGGCCAAAATGACATCCGTGGGACCCCACAGAGATGACTTTTCCTTCCTGGTAGGTGATGTGGATATACGAAAGTTCGGATCCCAGGGTCAGCAGCGTACTGCTGCTCTCTCTTTAAAATTATCCGAGATCGAATTAGTAAAAAGGATCACGAAAGATACACCGGTCCTGTTACTTGACGATGTATTGTCTGAACTGGACAGTAACCGGCAAAACTATCTGTTGAACAGTATTGGAGATATTCAGACGATCATTACCTGTACCGGTCTGGAAGAATTTGTAAATAACCGGTTTGAAATTAACAGAGTATTCAAGGTATCCGCCGGAACAGTTACCTGTGTAAATGAAAATATGGGTCTGAAATCGGATATAGAAGAATCTCCGTCAGATGAATATAATTTTGGCAGCCTGTAGGGCAGAATGTGAGGAATCATGAGCGAAGAAAATAGGAACAATACCGCGGTAGAACATGAATACGGCGCGGATCAGATTCAGATATTGGAAGGTCTGGAAGCTGTAAGAAAGCGTCCGGGAATGTATATTGGTACCACATCCAGCAGAGGACTGCATCACCTGGTGTATGAGATCGTTGATAATGCGGTAGATGAAGCACTGGCAGGATTCTGCGATACCATTGATGTAACGATCAACGAAGATAATTCTATCACTGTTATCGATAACGGAAGAGGAATTCCTGTAGGTATCAATCACAAGGCAGGTATTCCCGCAGTAGAAGTCGTATTTACGATTCTGCATGCCGGCGGTAAATTTGGCGGTGGGGGATACAAGGTATCCGGTGGTCTGCACGGTGTAGGTGCGTCTGTTGTAAATGCCCTCTCCAACTGGCTGGAAGTAGAAATCTGCCAGGGCGGCAAGGTATATAAGCAGCGTTACGAGAGAGGACATGTGTGTTATGCACTGAAAGAAATCGGCACCTGCCCTATGGAAAAGACAGGTACCAAGGTTACTTTCCTGCCGGATGATACGATTTTTACCGAAACAACGGTCTATGATTTTGATGTACTGAAGAGAAGACTCAGAGAGATGGCATTCCTGACCAAGGGACTGCGCATCATCTTAAGAGATAATCGTACGGAAGAGGAAGCTTCTCTGGAGGCAATGTCTGCGGAACATGAAAATGAGCAGATCAGCGAACTGTTACAGAGAGCACAGGAAGATGCCAAAGATACCTCTGCATCTTCAGATGATTCTGTTTCCGATGCTGCGGCAAAAGAATCCGTTAAAGATGACTCTGAGGCGTTTGCAGATGCTTTTGCTACTTCTGAGGAATCTACCAAAGCCCGCACCGGCGGCAAAATCGGGAAGATACATACCATTACTCTGGAAAATGGTAAGAAACAGAAAGTTGTTGAGTTCTACTACGAAGGTGGTATCAAGGAATTTGTTGCTTATCTGAATAAGAGTAAGGAGCCTTTATACGAAAATATTCTGTATTTTGAAGGCGAGAAGAACAATGTGTACGTGGAAGTATCTTTTCAGCACAATGATTCTTATAACGAAAGTGTATTCAGCTTTGTAAATAATATCAATACTCCTGAGGGAGGTACTCATTTACAGGGCTTTAGAAATGCTATTACGAAGACTTTTAATGATTATGCCAGAAGCGCGAAGCTGTTAAAAGACAGTGAGCCAAATCTGTCCGGTGAAGATATTCGTGAAGGTTTGACTGCTATTGTCAGTGTCAAGATCGAGGATCCCCAGTTCGAAGGACAGACCAAGCAGAAACTGGGTAACAGTGAGGCAAGAGGTGCAGTTGACAATATTGTCAGTGAGCAACTGACTTATTTCTTAGAGCAGAATCCTCAGATTGCAAAAACAATCTGTGAAAAATCTATTTTGGCACAGCGTGCCAGAGAGGCTGCCAGAAAGGCAAGAGATCTTACCAGAAGAAAGACCGCATTGGATACTATGGCTCTGCCCGGTAAGCTGGCAGACTGTTCTGACAAGGATCCGAAGAACTGCGAAATCTACATCGTAGAGGGAGACTCCGCAGGAGGAAGTGCGAAGACAGCACGTTCTCGTGCAACCCAGGCTATTCTTCCCTTACGTGGTAAGATCCTGAATGTAGAAAAGGCAAGACTGGATAAAATCTATGCCAACGCCGAGATCAAAGCAATGATCACAGCGTTCGGTACCGGCATTCATGAAGATTTTGATATTACCAAGCTTCGTTATAACAAAATCATTCTGATGACCGATGCCGATGTAGACGGTGCACATATCAGTACTCTTCTGCTGACCTTCATCTATCGGTTTATGCCGGAGCTGATCAAGCAGGGACATGTGTTCCTGGCGAAACCGCCTCTGTATAAGCTGGAGAAGAACAAAAAGGTATGGTATGCCTATAGTGACGAAGAACTTGACAGTATCCTGACGGAAGTAGGCCGTGACCAAAATAACAAGATTCAGCGTTATAAAGGATTGGGTGAGATGGATGCAGAGCAGCTTTGGGAGACCACCATGGATCCCGAGAGACGTATTCTGCTCAGAGTGAATTATGATGAAGAGACGGAATCCGAACTGGATCTGACCTTTACTACTCTTATGGGCGATAAGGTAGAGCCCAGAAGAGAATTCATCGAAGAGAATGCTCAGTTTGTTAAAAATCTGGACATCTAGTAACTATTTTTCAAATCAGAATCTGAATAGTTACGGTATTTAATAATAGAGAGTCGTATTTTACGACAGATTGTGAGGAAACATGAACGACGATATTTTTGATAAGCCTTCGGAGGCTGAGATTGATAAAATCCATGAAGTCGATCTGAAAGAGAAAATGGAAACTTTCTATATCGACTATGCCATGAGTGTTATCGCATCCCGTGCGCTTCCGGATGTGAGGGATGGTCTGAAGCCGGTACAGAGACGTGTACTCTATTCCATGATCGAACTGAACAATGGTCCCGACAAACCGCATCGTAAGAGTGCCCGTATTGTCGGCGATACCATGGGTAAATATCATCCTCATGGTGACAGCTCCATTTATGGCGCATTAGTTAATATGGCACAGGACTGGTCTACCCGTTATCCTCTCGTAGACGGTCACGGTAACTTCGGTTCCATGGATGGTGACGGTGCCGCAGCAATGCGTTATACCGAGGCAAGACTTTCCAAGATTTCCATGGAATTATTGGCAGATATCGGCAAGAATACCGTAGATTTCGTACCGAACTTTGATGATACCGAAAAAGAGCCTGTAGTATTGCCCAGTCGTTATCCGAATCTGCTGGTCAACGGTACTACCGGTATTGCCGTAGGTATGGCTACTAATATTCCGCCTCACAATCTCCGTGAAGTGGTACAGGCTGTCGTAAAAATTATTGATAATCGTGTGGAAGAAGACAGAGATACAACGATCGATGAGATTCTTCCCATTGTAAAAGCTCCCGATTTTCCTACCGGAGGACTTATCCTGGGTACCAGAGGCTGTGAAGAAGCCTATCGTACCGGTCGTGGTAAGATCAGAGTCCGTGCAGTGACCAATATTGAGACACTTCCAAACGGCAAGAGTCAGATCATTGCTACTGAGCTGCCTTACATGGTCAACAAGGCCAATCTGATCATCAAGATTGCCGAGCTGGTAAAATTAAAGAAAATCGATGGTATCACAGATATCCGTGATGAATCCAACCGTGAAGGTGTCCGCGTGGTCATTGAGCTTCGTAAGGATGCCAATGCCAATGTTATTCTGAATCAGCTGTACAAGCATACACAGCTGCAGGATACTTTTGGTGTGATCATGCTGGCGCTGATCAACAATCAGCCTAAAGTTATGAATCTGCTGGATATGCTGACTTATTACCTGAAACATCAGGAAGATGTCGTTACCAGAAGAACCAAATATGATCTGAACAAAGCAGAGGAAAGAGATCATATTTTACAGGGATTGTTAAAAGCTTTGGATTTCATTGATGAAGTCATTACTATCATCCGTGGCAGTCAGAATGCACAGATTGCAAAAGAAAGACTGATGGAAAGATTTGAGCTGTCCGATGTCCAGGCACAGGCAATCGTAGAAATGCGTCTGCGTGCTCTGACAGGTCTGGAAAGAGAGAAGCTGGAGAACGAGCATAAGGATCTGGTAGTAAAAATTGCGGAGTTGAAGGCTATTTTGGCGGATGAAAAACTGTTATTGGGTGTCATCAAGACAGAGATGACTGCGATTGCTGAAAAATATGGTGATGACAGACGCAGTAAGATCGGCTATGATGAACTGGATATCTCTATGGAGGATCTGATTCCGAAGGAGAATACTATCATTGCCATGACCAGTCTTGGTTATATCAAGCGTATGACCGTAGATAATTTTAAAGCACAGAACCGCGGTGGTCGTGGAATCAAAGGAATGCAGACGATTGATGAAGATTATATCGAAGATCTTCTGATGACGACTACACATCATTATCTGAATTTCTTCACCAATATGGGAAGAGTTTACAGGTTGAAGGCATATGAAATCCCAGAAGCCGGTCGTACAGCAAGAGGTACTGCTATTGTGAATCTTCTGCAGCTGGCACCCGGTGAGAAGATCACTGCTATGATTCCGATTCATGAATACAGTGATGATAAGAATCTGTTCATGGTAACTAAGACCGGTATTGTGAAGAAGACCCCTCTGATGGAGTTCTCCAATGTCAGAAAGAATGGACTGACTGCGATTAACTTACGAGAAGAGGATGAGCTGATAGAGGTGAAAATCACTGACAGCAGCAGTGAAATCTTCCTGGTAACCAAACAGGGTATGTGCATCCGCTTCCAGGAAACGGATGTCCGGGCTACGGGCAGAGCTTCCATGGGTGTTATTGGTATGAACTTATCTCCCGGGGATGAGATCATCGGTATGCAGTTACAGACTCAGGGCAGTGACCTGTTGATCGTATCTGAAAATGGAATGGGTAAGCGTACCAATATGGATGAATTTACCGTACAGAAACGTGGCGGTAAAGGCGTAAAGTGCTACAAGATCGTTGAAAAAACCGGTGATGTGGTAGGTGCCAAGGCTGTAAATGACGATAACGAAATTATGATGATAACCACAGAAGGAATTATCATACAGCTTCGTGTTCAGGATATCTCCACTTTGAGCAGAATCACATCAGGTGTAAAGCTGATCAATCTGGATGAGGGTGTTAAGGTTGCGCAGATTGCCAAGGTACGTGAGAAGCTTTCCAACGGAGACCATGAATTCGACAATCTTGAGGAAGCCATGGAAGAAGTAGCACAGGAAGCCGTTTCTGAGGACGAGGAAGAGGCAGAAGAAAATCTGATTTTCCCTACCGAAGAAAACGAAGAAGATGAATAAGTAGCGAATTGAGCACTTTTGTGTTGCAGATGATAATAATTTTGTGATATAACAAAGGTGCTCAATTAATGTATTAATAATTTTTGAAAAAGAGGGGCAGAAAAATGGAATCTTATAGTATTTTCAGAGATCTGGCTATTATTATAGTATTTGCCAAAGTATTTGGTATCATTGCAAGAAAATGTAAAGCACCACAGGTGGTAGGTGAGATCATTGCAGGTCTGTTGATCGGACCCAGTGTACTGGGGCTGGTACAGCAGTCGGATTTTCTGATCCAGATGGCAGAAATCGGTGTTATCCTGCTGATGTTCTCCGCCGGTCTGGAGACGAATCTGAAGGACCTGATGAAGACGGGATTTGTGGCATTTCTGATCGCATGTATGGGTGTATTTGTTCCTTTGGTAGGCGGAACTTTGTTATATATGGGATTTTACGGTGTGGCACCCTGGGGTTCTGAAAAATTCTATGAAGCCGTATTTATCGGTGTCATTATGACGGCTACCAGCGTAAGTATTACCGTGCAGTCTCTGAAAGAACTGGGAAAACTAAAAGGTAAAGTCGGTACAACGATCATGAGTGCCGCTATTATCGATGATGTCATTGGTATTATTGTCCTTACTTTTGTAATCGGATTTAAAAATCCGGATTCCAATCCCGGAAGTGTAGTAATTTCTACTCTTCTGTTCTTCCTGTTCGCAATTGGTGTCGGCTTTGTATTGTTCAAGGTATTTCAGCATCTGGATAACAAATATCCGCATACAAGACGTATTCCTATTTTAGGTCTGGCGCTCTGCTTTATTTTTGCTTATGTAGCGGAAGTATTCTTCGGTATTGCGGATATTACAGGTGCTTATGTAGCAGGTATTATTCTGTGCTCTATTCGGGATTCGGAATATATAGCCGAGAAGATGGATATCAATTCTTATATGATCTTTGGGCCGATTTTCTTCGCAAGTATCGGACTTAAGACCAGCTTTGATCATCTGAACGGGGAGTTTGTGTTATTTTCTATCGGATTCGTCGTTGTAGCATTACTGTGTAAGATCATCGGTTGTGGTCTGATGGCAAGAATCTGCAAATTCAAGGGACCGGATGCTCTGAAGATCGGTGTCGGTATGATGACCAGAGGTGAGGTTGCCCTGATCGTGGCACAGAAGGGACTGTCTGTGGGAATGATCGGATCCGAGTATTTTACCGCAGTCATTCTGCTGATCATCGTATCCAGTATTTCCACTCCTATCATGCTTAAGATTCTGTATACGAAGCATGCCGAGATTGATTAAAAAATATGGATCACATGGATCAGAAGCGTTTTGAAGAAGCTAAGAGAAAAATAATAGGCGTGGACCGTCAGAGACTGGGAATCGGAACTCTCTCAGAGAAGACGGTTCATGCTATTTTTAAGGATTATTATGAGCCGGATGAGGATCATCAGGAGATTCCCATAGAGAATTATGTGGCGGATATTTATAAGGATGGGGAGATCATCGAAATCCAGACGAGACAGTTCAACCGTATGAGGGGAAAATTACAGGCTTTTCTACCCTTATATCCTGTAACCATCGTTTATCCTATTCCTTATGAAAAATGGCTGATCTGGATCGATGAAGACAGCGGTGAACTGAGCAAAAAGAGAAAATCTCCAAAAAAGGGATCCCCTTATCAGGCATTCAAGGAATTATATAAGATTAAAATGTTCCTGAAGGATCCGAATATCCGGTTTAAATTTGTATTGGTGAATATGGAAGAATACCGGCTGTTAAACGGTTGGAGTCGTGACAAGAAAAAAGGATCCACGAGATATGACAGGATTCCTACGGATCTGATCGAAGAGGTGGAAATCAGACAGCCGGAGGATTATCTGCAATTTGTACCTTATGAACTGGAAGAACCATTTCACAGTAAGGATTTTGCGAAAGCAGCCCATATTCCTCTCTCACTGGCTCAGACGGTATTGAATATATTGTTTGAAATGGGGACAATAGAAAGGGTAGGAAAACAGGGAAATAGCTATTTATATCGTGTCATGGATATATAGATGAAAAAAGAGGATTAGGCCGTATGGCTTAATCCTCTTCGTCTTCCTGATGGGATTTCGGCAGGGAGAAGATAAATTCACTTCCAACGCCGGGAGTACTGATCACATTGATATGCTCATCGTGAGCATTGATAATCTCTTTTACAATGGAAAGACCCAGCCCGGTTCCCTTTTTATCTTTGCCTCGGGATAGGTCGGATTTGTAAAATCTGTCCCAGATCAGCTTCAGATCTTCTTTCGGAATACCGATTCCTGTGTCTTTTACGGAGACAAACAATTTATTTTTCTTCTCCGAGGTCTCAATGTGGATCACTGAATCATGGTGACTGAACTTAATGGCATTGTCCATGAGATTATAGAGTACCTGCTGGATCTTACCCATATCTGCATGAACATACATTTCATTGCCGGTCAGGATCATCTCAATAGCAATGGATTTGTTATGACAGGTGCCCTCAAAGGTACTTGCAGTATTACGGATCACTTGATTGATATCAAAATCTGTTTTATCTAAGAGCATTCCTTTGGTGTTAAGATTATTCAAGGTTAAAAGGCTGTTGGTCAGCTTCGTCAGTCGTTCTGTTTCATTCAATACGATAGTAATGTATTTTTCGTGCATTTCCGGTGGAATCGTGCCGTCCAGCATAGCCTCCAGATATCCCCTTATAGAGGTCAGAGGGGAACGGAAATCGTGGGATACATTGGCTACAAACTTTTTCTGATCATCCTCGGAACGGGCAATTTCGCTTGCCATATAATTCAGACAGGAAGCCAGATAACCGATTTCATCCTCACTATCCACCTGAAATTCATAATGCATATTACCGGCAGCATACTGCTCTGTGGCATGAGTGATCTTCCGCAGAGGAATATATACGATCTCAGTGAAAAAGATTAGAATGATCAGGGATAGCAGGAACAGGATTGCCAAGGTGATATAGGAAATATTCAGCAGGCTGTTACAGGATTTCTGAATATCATTCATATTAGTATGGATGACTACATAACCTTTTACCTTGTAGTTGGAGGTAATGGGAGCAAATACAGTAAGTACATCTGAATCAAAATTACCGAAGAAATCACCAACAGTGTAGTAGGAGCCGCTGGTTACGGTCGAATCAAAATTCTCGATGACTACCACATTCTCCACATCTAAGGGACTATTGGTATCCAGTACCAGTCGTCCGGAGGGATTGATGATGCGAATCTCGGAATTCAGGTAGACCGCCAGGGAGTCCAGCTGCATTTTAACGGTCTCCAAAGTTGTTTCACTGGTATATAATCCGCCGGCATAGGTTCCGGCGATCAGGGTTGCTTCGGAATAGAGACTTTCTGCCTTTTCCCGGATCAGGTGTTCTTTGGTCATATTGGGAACAAAAGTTGTAACAATGATGAAACCAAATACACCAAAAATAAAATATGCGAGTATAAATTTTAGATAAAGTGTTTTTTTCATAACAAATCCTGCTTTTGGTATGACTTAATTACGTACTTCGAATTTATAGCCGATGCCCCAGATGGTGCTGATCTTCCAGTTGGCATGATCTTTGATCTTCTCGCGGAGACGCTTGATATGCACATCCACGGTACGGGTATCACCGATATATTCATAGCCCCAGATCTGATCCAAAAGCTGTTCTCTGGTGAATACATGATTCGGTGAGGATGCTAAAAAGTAGAGAAGCTCCAGTTCTTTCGGCGGCATTTCCACAGTGTGTCCCATATAGATGACGGAATAATTGGTCAGATTAATGGTCAAATCCGTATATTCCACACACTTGTCGTTGGGATTTTCTGTGGGGGCATTGGAGGGCTTGTAACGTCTGAGGACTGCTTTGGCGCGTGCCACCAGTTCCTTGGAGTCAAAAGGTTTTTCCATATAATCATCCGCACCCAGCTCCAGTCCCAATACCTTGTCGAAGACTTCACCTTTTGCGGAAAGCATGATAATGGGAACGGAGTATTGTGCTCTAACCTCTCTGCACACCTGATAACCATCAATGCCGGGAAGCATCAGATCCAACAGAATCAGATTTGGAGCAAAGGTCTCCATAGCCGGCATCACGGATTCTCCGTCATTGACGATCATGGTATCAAAACATTCCTTCGTCAGATATAGGGAGATCAGTTCCGCAATATTATTATCATCATCTACAATGAGAATTTTCTGTTTACTTACCATGTAGTATAGGCCTCCTGTCAGTTATTATTTAAAAGTAACAATGGTTACGCCGGCATCACCTTCACCGTATTCACCCAACCGGTATTCTTTGACGTATTTCAGACGTTTTAAGTGAGACTGTACGGCATTGCGCAGAGCACCGGTGCCTTTTCCGTGTACGACTCTCACACTGGGGAGATGAGCCAGATAAGCGTCATCCAGGTATTTATCCAGTTTTGCAATGGCTTCATCTACCGTACATCCCAGAAGGTTGATCTCGGAGGACACGGAGAAGGACTTGGACATTTTCAACTTGCCGGTGTTGGTACGCTGCAGGGCAGGTGCTGTAATAGTCTCTTCTTTTACCGGTACGAGATCGTTAATATTCGTCTGCATTCTCATAATTCCACACTGTACGAAGAGATTACCCCTGGCATCCGGCAGAGTGTTTACGATTCCCTTGAGATTCATGGAAATGATCTTCACGGAATCTCCTTTTTTCAGTTTCTTCGGATCCACAGTCTTCTGACCAGCAGGTTTCTTTTGTGTATTACCAAGGGCCAGTTTTCCGTTCTTTTCATTGATCTTGTCACGGACCTTCTGTCTCTTTTTCTCCAGCTCCTTGATGTCTGCAGAAGCACCTGCTTTATTGAAATCACGGATGGTTTCGTCAGCTACATCCTTTGCTTCCTGTAGAATGGCTCTTGCCTTTTCATTAGCATCGCGGAGAATTTTGTCTTTTGCCTGGTCGATTTTTTCGTTTTTCTTCTGTAACTGTTCCTGTAAGGTACGGATCCGTTCTTTGTACTCCGCAATCTCCTGCTGTTCTTTTTCAATGGTCACGCGGCTCTGTTCCAGATCGGCGATGACATCTTCAAAGCTTTCGTCCTCTTTGCTGATCTGCTCTTTTGCAGCATGGATGATCTCGTCGGACAGTCCGAGTTTGGAAGAAATGGCGAAAGCATTACTTTTACCGGGAATACCGATGAGCAGACGGTAGGTGGGGCGAAGGGTCTCCACATCAAATTCACAGCAGGCATTTTCTACAAAATTCGTGGAAAGTGCGTAGATTTTCAGCTCACTATAATGCGTGGTAGCCATGGTGCGGATGCCGCGGTCATGCAGATAATTTAAGATAGCAATTGCCAGAGCGGCACCTTCCGTAGGATCTGTTCCGGCACCGAGTTCATCAAATAAACACAGGGAATCCGCATCTGCGTGCTGCAAAATGTGGACAACTCTGGTCATATGAGAAGAGAATGTGGACAAACTCTGCTCAATACTCTGCTCATCTCCGATATCTGCGTATACTTCCGAAAAAATAGACAGTTCGGAACGATCCAGTGCCGGAATATGCAGTCCCGCCTGCCCCATCAGGGTAAACAGTCCCACCGTCTTCAGAGACACGGTCTTACCACCGGTATTGGGACCGGTGATCACCAACAGGTCAAAATCTTTACCCAGACGGACATCAATGGGGACCGCCTTTTTCTTATCTAACAGTGGATGACGGCCCTTACGGATCTGGATGTAATGCTCAGTGTTGAAAATAGGCTCTGTGGCATTCTGTTCCATGGCAAGTTTTGCCTTGGCAAAGATAAAGTCCAGCGTAGTCATGATCTTCTGATCCGCGGCAAGCTCTGAGGTATGAACAGCAGCCTGGCTGCTCAGATCACCCAGAATAACTTCAATCTCCTCCTGCTCCTGCAGATCCAGTTCTTTTAACTGGTTGTTCAGGTTCACGACAGCAGCCGGCTCGATGAAAAAGGTGGAACCGGTGGAGGACTGGTCATGCACCATACCGCTCACCTGGCTCTTATATTCGGCTTTTACGGGGATACAGTAGCGGTTATCACGCATGGTAATGACTGCATCCTGCAAAAAGGTACGGTAAGCGCCGTTTACCATGGAAGTCAGCTGGCTATGGATTTTTTCATTGGTGGACAGCTTGGAGCGGCGGATACTTTTTAATTTAGGACTGGCATCATCTGCCATCTCCTCTTCCGATAAAATACAGCGGTTGATCTCATTGGCAAGCTGTGTCATAGGGGTGAGTCCCTCAAAGTAGGCATCCAGGCTGTCATTTGGGAGGTCTTCCCGTTCTTTTTTTCCATAGGTTTTGATCCGGCTGACGTTATCCAAAAAGGATGCCAGTTTCAACAATTCGGACATGGACAAAGAACTACCGATTTCCAGAGAACGGATGGAAAAACCTAAGTCTCTGTTACTTCCAAATGAGGTGCCGCCGATGCGGAAGAGACGGGCCAAAGCGTCTTTTGTCTCCCGCTGTGCGGTTCTGATAGCAGATAGGTCGGTGGAAGGCACCAGATCGCGGCAAAGCTTTTTACCTGGCTCAGAGTCGGCCTTCTCCGTGAGGAGGTCGATGATCTTCGTATATTCTAAAGTGGTGAGTACTTTTGTGTTCATGTGGGGCTCCTTAATATTATTGAAAATACGCAGTACAAGCTCGAAAATGCTTCGCATTTCCTCGCTGTCGGGCTATCGCCCTATCAAAATCGGATCTGTCAATTTCGCCTGCAAGCAGTCGAATTGACATCTCTCGATTTTGGTACTGCTCAATGCTGGTTTACATAATAACACGATTTCTTCGTGCTGCGCACTCTCGAAATCGTTGTATCCATTCGCAATCCGGACTATCGTCCTTCTTGCTCATGCAGTACAAGCTCGAAAATGCTATGCATTTCCTCGCTGTCGGGCTTTCGCCCTATCAAAATCGGATCTGTCAATTACGCCTGCAAGCAGTCGAATTGACATCTCTCGATTTTGGTACTGCTCAATGCTAATTCACATTATATCATATTTATTGCCTTTTTTGGTACAGTTTTGTATAATTGAGATATTAGAGTCCTAAGAAAAAGCCGGTGTATCTGTAGGCAGCAGAGGAGGCATATTTATGGCGGATTCGCAAGAAAATAAGCAGAAGGAACAAAATGACGTTTCTGAGAAAAATTTTATGATAGAAAAGATCAAGGAACGTCCGGTAAATAAGAAAAAGCTGTTGCGCAGGACTTTGATCACGGTTTCCATGGCGGTGATCTTCGGTCTGGTGGCCTGTTTCACTTTCTTGGTTTTGGAACCGGTGATCAGTAATTGGTTGTACCCGGAAGAGGAACCACAGGTGGTGGTATTCCCCGAAGATCAGGATGAGATGTCTCCGGAGCAGATGTTGGCAGAGAATATGCAGCAGGAGAATCAGAACAGTCAGTCCTCTTCTGTTCCCGGTGAGATTATGGAACAGGAGCAGATCCGGGAACTGTTATCCGGAATCATATTGGATCTGGATAATTACAAACAGATTTACAGTGCTCTTACCCAGTATGTAGCAGAAATGAAACGTTCCATGGTTACTGTGACAGGAGTGTCATCCGGTGTGGACTGGTTCAATAATGTAAATGAGAGCAAGAACCAGTCATCCGGTGTGATCATAGCGCAAAATGGCAAGCAATTACTGATTTTAACCGATTATTCTCCGGTAAAACAAGCAGATGACATTATTGTCACATTCAACGAGGGCACCCAGGCAGATGCATCTTTGAAGGAAAAAGATGAGACTACAGGTCTAGCGGTGATTGCCGTAGAGCTGGATACTCTGAATAAAGATTTTCTGAAGAATGATATTACGATCGCTACTTTTGGATCTTCTAATATCAAAGATATTGCCGGACTTCCGGTGGTGGCTTTGGGGCGTCCCATGGGTACGAACGACTCACTGGGATATGGCATCATTACTTCTTCCGCCAGTGAGTCGGCGGCATCGGATACCACTTATCGGATTCTGCAGACGAATATTGTAGGCAGTCAGAATGCAGGCGGCGTATTATTCAATCTTCAGGGACAGGTCATTGGTATCATTACCAATGGCAAATCTGCCACAGATATGAAAAATATGGTATGTGCTTATGGTATTACGGAATTGAAGCGTCATATCGAGAAAATGTCGAATGGAGAAAAATTCGCCTATCTGGGTCTTAAGGGTGTGGATGTCACAGAGGAAGCTAACAGCGAACTTGGGGTTCCTTACGGAGCTTATATTAAAGAGGTAGAAATGGACTCTCCTGCAATGCTGGCGGGAATCCAGCAGGGAGATGTCATCACAGGATTCGGTGAACGCGTGATCATCAGCTTTGACGAGTATACGAACTCTCTGCTCAGTATGAAACCGGGAGATAGTGTAGAACTGACGATTATGCGGCAGTCACAGCAGGAATATAAAGAGATGAAATTCGACATCACATTAACGGTGTTGAAATAGATTGACAGAAAGGTTTGGACAACAATATGAAATTTATTAAAGAGTTAAAAGAAGGCGACAGAGTATTTGATATTTATCTGTGCAAACATAAACAGGAGGCTGTTACCAAGAACGGTAAACCCTATGAAAGCGTGATTTTACAGGATAAGACCGGAACTATCGACGCCAAGGTATGGGAGCCGAACAATCCGGGTATCGGTGATTATGATGATCTGGATTACATAGAGGTATACGGTGATGTGACAAATTTCCAGGGGCAGCTTCAGATCAGCGTGAAGCGTATCCGTGTCTGCCATGAAGGAGAATATAATCCATCCGATTATCTGCCGGTGAGCTCCAAAGGCATCGACACTATGTACAATGAATTAAAGACTCTGATAGGAAGCATTAAGAACACCTATTTGCACCAGCTGTTGCAGGATCTGTTTATTGACGATGCAGATTTCGCAAAGAAATTCTGCAACTCTTCTGCAGCCAAGACAGTGCATCACGGTTTCGTAGGCGGGCTGCTGGAGCATACTCTGAGTGTTACCAAGCTGTGTGACTACTACTGCTCTGCTTATCCTATTTTACAGAGAGATCTGCTACTGACAGCAGCTATGTGCCATGATATCGGAAAAGTAAAAGAGATCTCTGCATTTCCGGTGAATGATTATACCGATGACGGTCAGTTATTGGGACATATCGTGATGGGCGCACAGATGGTTGGGGAACGTGCCGCTAAGATCGACGGATTCCCTCACAATCTGCTGGCAGAATTACAGCATTGTATTTTGGCACATCACGGCAAGCTGGAATACGGTTCTCCCAAGGTGCCGGCACTGATCGAGGCGGTGGCTCTGAATTATGCGGATGATACGGATGCCAAAATGGAGACATTTAAGGAAATTCTGGAAAATAACAGTGAAAACAGTGGCTGGCTGGGTTACAACAGATTGTTTGAATCCAATCTGCGCGCTACCAAAATGGAATAAATAACAGAATAAATACTACAAATTCTATGAACAGACAGGAAAGAGAGGAAACATATGGAAATCAGTGCATGTGTAAAATATGTGGGTGTAAACGATCATCAGGTAGATCTGTTTGAGGGACAGTATAAGGTTCCGAACGGAATGTCTTACAATTCCTATGTGATCCTGGATGACAAAATCACCGTTATGGACACAGTAGATGGCTTTTTCACCGAAGAATGGATGAACAATGTAGAACAGGTTCTTGACGGGAAAATGCCGGATTATCTTGTTATACAGCATATGGAACCGGATCATTCCGCCAGTATTCCGGCTTTTCTGAAAAAATATCCCAAAGCCACAGTGGTATCCACAGCTAAGGGATTCCAGTTCATGGAACAGTTTTTCCCGGAGTTTTTCGCCGGTCAGGGATTACCTGCGGAACAACGCATTGTTGCGGCGAATGATGGCGTCCTGGAGCTTGGACAGCACAGCCTGCATTTTGTCTATGCTCCCATGGTGCATTGGCCGGAGGTTATGATGACTTATGAAGCAACCGAGAAAATACTGTTTGCTGCAGATGGTTTCGGTAAATTCGGTGCTTTGGACGTAGAGGAAGAATGGACCGATGAGGCGCGGCGTTACTATATCGGCATCGTCGGAAAATACGGTCCACAGGTGCAGGCTGTTCTGAAAAAAGCGGCAGGACTGGACATTCAGACCATCTGCTCTCTTCATGGTCCGGTACTTAAGGAGAATCTGGGATTCTATCTGGAAAAATATGATAGGTGGTCTTCTTATCAGCCGGAAGAATCCGGAGTGGTGATTGCCTATGCTTCTGTCTACGGCAATACCAGAAATGCTGCAGAATACCTTGCGGATGTTTTGCAGGAAAAAGGACAGAAAACAGTATTATATGATCTGTCAAGATGCGATAAGGCAAAAGCTGTTGCCGATGCTTTCCGTTATGACAGACTGGTGCTGGCGGGTATTACTTATAATGGAGACCTTTTCCCATGCATGCGCAGTTTTATCGAAGGTCTGACCGAGCGTAATTACCAGAATCGTAAGGTGGCAATCATTGAGAACGGCACGTGGGCACCCATGGCAGGCAAACTGATCCTTGGAATGTTTGAAAAAAGCAAGAATCTGACATTTACGGAGACTACAGTTAGCATCAAGTCTGCCATGAATGCGCAGAACAAGAGCGAGATCGGAAAACTCGCTGAGGAACTTTGCTGAGAAAATTTTTCACACGCAAACAAGAGCCTGCGTAAGCTATTTTAGAATATGGCACTAAAGTACAAAAAAGTTTGCAGGTTACGGAAAGGCATAAGGATATTTATGGAATTTAAAAAGAACGATTGTGTAACGGTGACCATAGAGGATATGGGAAGTGACGGAGAAGGAATCGGTAAAGTAGACGGTTTTACCCTCTTTATCAAAGATGCCGTTATCGGCGATCAGGTGGAAGCCAAGATCATAAAAAGTAAAAAGCACTACGCTTATGCCAGATTAGAGAAGGTGTTACAGCCTTCTCCTTTTCGTGTGGAACCGAAATGTGCATACCACAGACAGTGCGGCGGCTGTCAGCTGCAGGCACTCTCCTACTCCGAGCAGCTGCATTTCAAGGAACAGAAGATCCGCAATCATCTGATCCGGATTGGTGGGTTTGATGCGGAATACATTGATGAACGCATGCAGCCTATTGTAGGCATGGAGGAACCCTTCCACTATCGTAATAAAGCGCAGTACCCAATAGGAACTGATAGAGACGGTAATGTCATCACCGGTTTCTATGCCGGACGCACCCATACCATCATTGCCAATACAGACTGCGCCCTCGGTGCTTTCGAGAATCAGCAGATCCTCGAAACCATACTCTCCTATATGCATAAAAATAAAGTAACCGCCTATGACGAAGTCACCGGCAAGGGTCTGGTACGTCATGTATTGATCCGGAAAGGCTTCACCAGTGGACAATTGATGGTATGTCTGGTCATTAATAAGAAAATGACAAAAATGTCATACCCTACTGCCGGAGTACAGAAGAATACAAATGAGTTTTTACCAAATCAGGGAGAATTATTGTCTGCACTGGCAGAAATACAAGGTATGACAAGTGTGTCAGTCAGCATCAATACCGAGAAAACCAATGTAATCATGGGTACAGAGATCCATAACCTCTGGGGTGAGAGCACCATTGAGGATACGATCCACGTAAGAGACATGCAGAAAGAAAATTACCCTTATACCGGGGATGCATTAACCTTCAAGATCTCTCCTCTCTCCTTCTATCAGGTAAATCCCGTACAGACCGAGAAGCTTTACAGCCTGGCGTTGGAATATGCGGGACTGACTGGAAAAGAGACTGTTTGGGATCTCTACTGTGGTATCGGAACCATCTCTCTCTTCCTGGCGGGTAAAGCCAAAAAGGTGTGCGGCGTGGAGATCATCCCCCAGGCCATCGACGATGCCAGAGAGAATGCAAAGAGAAACCATATTGAAAATGCTGAGTTTTTCGTGGGCAAAGCAGAGGAAGTCCTGCCGGAATTCTACAAAAAGGCAACCACAGAAGCATCTTCCGATGAAATGCTCCATCCGGATGTCATTGTCGTAGATCCACCCCGAAAAGGCTGTGATGATGCCTGCTTAAACACTATGCTCCGCATGCAGCCCGAACGCATCGTATATGTCAGCTGTGACTCCGCCACCCTTGCCAGAGACCTGAAGATCCTCTGCGATGGTGGATATGAGATCCGGAAGGTCCAGGGCGTGGACCAGTTTGGGATGACTGTGCATGTTGAGACGGTCTGCCTTTTGTCCAAACTTCATGAGGCGAAGCACCATGTGAATGTGAAACTTGATATGGATGAACTGTATTTGACATCTGCGGAGAGTAAGGCTACATACGAGGAGATTAAAAAATACGTGGCAGAGCATTATGATGGGATGAAGGTGTCTAATCTGTATATTGCACAGGTTAAGGCTAAGTACGGGATTATAGAGCGTGAGAATTACAATAAAGCAAAGTCAGATGATGCCAGACAGCCTAAGTGTCCAAAGGAGAAGGAAGAGGCTATTGTGGATGCGTTAAGGTATTTTCAGATGATCTAAATATATTAATTGGTCATTGGGCGTTTACATCAGAAAGATTAACGACAGACTAACAGTAGACTAACAAGAAACTAACGACGGACTAACAACGATATAATTGTTATGTAAAATCAGGTATGATATTATTATCATGGATTTGGTGTGGCAATGATTATCAAGAAAAAGGCATGATATCATTATCACGGTCATTCAACCAACTAATAAAATTACATATAAAACTAATAAAATACTAATATTTAGCCACTTTTATTTTTATTGTATATATAATAATATTATTATGGCAATCGAAGCAGAGATGCTCCGGTTGCTTTTTTTATGCCATGAAAGGGGTGAAAAAGTTTGATACACATAAAGGCTTATAGATTGCTATTCCGTATATGACAGATTCTTTGGATACAGCATGAACTATTAGAAATTTTATAATACATATAAATAGAAGCGTAAAGCGGATGCAATATAGATATCCTTTTACGCTTTTTGTTTTATATGGGAAAACAAGGAGGGAACACATGACAGTATATGGATATGTCAGGGTCAGTAGTAAAGACCAGAATGAAGACAGGCAAATGATTGCCCTGCGTGAAGTGGGAGTGCCTGAGAAAAATATATTTGTTGATAAGCAGTCTGGGAAGGATTTCAACCGTCCGAAGTACAAGCGTCTCTTAAAGCGGCTAAAGACAGATGATTTGCTCTATATCAAAAGTATCGACCGTCTGGGACGAAATTATGAGGAAATACAGAATCAGTGGCGAATTCTTACTAAGGACAAAAAGGTGGATATCGTTGTCCTTGATATGCCCTTGTTGGACACAAGGCGGGGAAAAGACCTAGTGGGAACATTTCTGTCTGACATAGTGTTGCAGGTGCTTTCTTTCGTGGCAGAGAATGAGCGAAGTAATATCAGGCAGCGACAGGCAGAGGGTATCGCAGCAGCTAAAGCAAGGGGAGTACGTTTTGGCAGACCACCGGCTACTTTACCGGAGAATTTTTATCAGGTTTATCAGCAGTGGAAATCTGGAAAAATTACTGGATTAGAGGCTGCCAGAATGTGTGATATGCCTATGTCAACATTTCGATATAGGGCTGAGATTTATGAAAATGCCAAGATATTGTAAGCGGTGTTTCTTGCAGAATGGTGTACATTTTGGATAACTATTTTTCACCTTAAAATAGGCATCGCATACATTGAAAATGATTGATTTTAGTGGATTTTAAGGCTTTTTTGTGGTATCCTTGAAACAGGATTTTTAAAGAAATTTTTTTACAGGAATGTACACATTTTAGAAATCTCAATAGGGTGTAGACATCTGCAATTATTGGACTAATTGACAAAGGGCGGGATTATGTTTGATTTTGGAAATGCTAATGATGGACAGAGACAGGCAATATCTTCTGTAAATGGTCCTGTCTTGATTACAGCAGGTCCGGGGACAGGTAAAACATATACATTGGTACAGAGAGCTATATATCTGATAGAAGAGTGCGGAGCCAACCCTGAGAATCTGTTTATAGCTACCTTTACGGATAAGGCAGCTAAGGAATTGATTACGCGTATTACGAATGAATTATCTAATCGTGGGATAACAGCAAATGTGAATGAAATGTATGTAGGTACTTTTCACTCACTATGTTTACGGATACTGAAAGATAATCTTGAATATACAAGACTTCGTAGAAATTATCGCCTTTTGGATTCATTTGACCAGAAATATACTGTTTTTCAAAATATTGGAAAATTCAGAAGTATAGAAGAAGTAGAAGGTATTTTACCATTTAACAGTGCGTGGAGGCAGTCGGAGGAGATATGCAGTTACGTAAGTAATTTGTCAGAGGAAATGGTAACACCTGAAGAGCTGATTCATGATACGGATGCATCTATTTCTGCTATGGGTAAGCTGTTGCGAGTATATAAAGAGATTCTGACAGAGAACAATCTTATGGATTTTTCATCTATCCAGATAGAGGCATATCGGCTTCTAGTGGATAATCCGGATATTTTATCAGATCTGCAGTCTAAGATTAGATACATTATGGTAGATGAATATCAGGATACGAATTACATTCAGGAACAGATGATATTTCTGCTGGCTGGGAATCATAAGAATATCTGTGTTGTGGGGGATGACGACCAGGGCTTATATAGATTTAGAGGTGCAACAATAAGAAATATTCTTGAATTTCCACAGAAGTTTAAGACGGGAGAATGCAAAGTTATTCCACTGGTAATCAATTACCGTTCTAACAGTGATATCGTTGATTTCTATAATCACTGGATGGCAACGACAGATGGTGTCAAGTTCAAGTTTACATGGGGAAAATATCGTTACAACAAACGGATAGAGCCACACGAAGTAAGTAGCTTGAGTTCACCAGCGGTTGTCAAACTATCAGGTGTAGAAGATGTGGATGAGTGGCATGAGAACATCCTTGATTTTATCAATCAGTTAAAGGAATCAGGGAAACTTACGGATTATAATCAGATAGCTTTTTTGTTTAATTCTGTAAAACATCCGCGGGTGAGGGTACTAGCAGATTTTTTGGAAAAGAATCATATAAATGTGTATTCTCCACGTTCAGATATGTTCTTTCAGAGATATGAAGTGCAACTTGTTCTTGGATGCATGATGCTGATGTTTCCGAAGTATATTCAAGGACTGGAAAATGGAGATTATACATATTTACAGCCGGAACACATTACATACTATCGAAAGTGTATCATGCTTGCAAATGAGACATTGACACAACCGCGAAATGCTGAACTACGTAAGTGGATAAGGCATCTTGGAAAAACACATATAGGATTACGGGGAACTACGGATTATGCATACTCGGGTCTTCTGTATCAATTATTTGCATATGAGCCGTTTGCTGGGATGTTGGATATAGATATGAATGTAGGAGTGACGGATATCCGGCCGGCAAGGAATTTGGCTAAACTGTCGCAGATAATTGGTAAATTTGAGTATCTGCATAAGGTTGATGTCTTGAATGGTTCCTATATAGATATCAATACAGGGCGACTGTTCAATACTTATATGAGGCTTTTATATGATGGAGGAATCACAGAATATGAGGATGATTCAGAGTATGCTCCAAGTGGTTGTGTATCGTTTCTGACGATTCACCAGTCTAAGGGGATGGAGTTCCCGATAGTGATGGTGGATTCACTTGGAAATGTCCCGAGAAAACAAAGCAATGATCTAATGCTTCTGATAGAGGAACGATATTTTAAACGTCCAGCATTTGAACCATATGAGGAGACAAAGTTCTTTGATTTCTGGAGACTGTATTATACGGCATTTTCAAGGGCACAGGATTTATTGATATTGACGTGTAATGAGGATAAGAAGACACCGAGCAATTATTTCAGGGAAATCTATGAAGAACTTCCATCTGTGTCAGAAAATAAGTTTAAGCTTTCAGAGTTTGAGTTCAAGCCAATTAAGGATGTAAATATCAAGCAAACCTATTCATTTACTTCGCATATCGCAGTTTTTGAAACATGTGCGCTTCAGTATAAGTTCTATAAGGAACTGGAGTTTATGCCGGTAAGGGCAAGCGCTATGCTGTTTGGTACGCTGGTACATGAAACGATAGAGGATATCCACAGGGCTGCCATCAGACATGAAGAACAAAAAATCACGAAAGAAAATATTACGGACTGGTTTGAAGCTAATTACATATCTCTCACAAAGACGGAGCATTCATATCTGGCTGCTCCACAGCGTGATACGGCATTAAAGCAGGTACTCAGGTACGCAGAAAGGCAACATGGTAACTGGGATTCCATACAACAGGCAGAAGTTGATGTAAGTCTTGTGAAGCCGGACTACATTATAGAAGGTAAGATTGACCTTATTAAGGGCGAGGGGAATACAGTTGAGATAGTGGATTTCAAATCAGAAAGAAAACCTGATATGGAGAAGATGAGGAAAAGGCTGGAACAGTACCGTAGGCAACTTCATATTTATGCACATCTAGTTGAAGAGCGAACGGGAAAGAGAGTTAGTAAGATGAATCTATATTATACAGGTGAAGAGGATGGAGTGCCTACTATTTCTTTCCCTTATACGAAATCGGCGATTGAAGGGACTATGGAGGCGTTTGATGATACTGTGCATAGCATTATGAAGAAAGATTTTCACAAATGTGCAGATGATTCAAAGGTGTGTAAGAACTGCGATTTTAGACATTATTGCAAGAATAAATAACAAATAAGTAATACGGAGGAAATACAAGAATGAGTGAGAATGAAAAGCTGTCTTTTGAATTTGAAGAGAGACCGACGATAAAGGGGTTCCCAGAATTAAGGTGGACTGGGAAGCGGCCATACCGGTCTACACAATACTATCCGGCACAGCTTCGTGAGAGTTATGGAGAGGCTAGGGATGGCTGGATGAATAAAATTTTCTGGGGAGATAATCTGCAGGTCATGAGTCATCTGTTGAAAGAATACAGAGGGAAGGTGGATTTAATTTACATAGATCCACCGTTTGATAGTAAAGCAGATTATAAGAAGAAAATTGATTTAAAGGGCATAGGAAAGGCAGAGAGTGATAGTACGTCTTTTGAAGAAAAACAATATGGGGATATTTGGACAAACGATGAGTATCTTCAGTTCATGTACGAACGACTTACCATTATGCATGAACTTTTGTCTGAATCCGGAAGTTTGTTTCTTCATGTTGACTACAGAAAATCAGCTCATCTAAAGTGCATTCTTGATGAGGTGTTCGGGTTTGACAACTTCCGAAATGAAATCATTTGGTCATTCGTAAAAGGTGCTAGCAGCAAGACGGCTTTTGGCAGAAAGCATCAGAACATCCTTTATTATGCAAAAGACAACAATCATACATACTTCGACTTGGATTCGGTTCGAACTGCTTATAGCGAGGAAACCATCGCTCGTGCACAAAGAGGCGAAGCACGATATCAAAACGCTGACCCAGAAACTATGAAAGAAAAAGGGAAGAATCCTGGAGATGTGTGGAAGGATTTAGAAGACCAGGAAAGTGATGTATGGGAGAAAGTATTTCCTGTACAAGGTAATTCCATTCAAAATACAATGTATCCAACTCAAAAGCCTGAATTGCTTTTAGAGAGAATAATAAAGTCATCAACAAAGCCCGGTGATATTGTTTTTGATTGCTTTATGGGCAGTGGAACCACGCAGGCTGTAGCTATGAAGCTAGGTCGCCGTTTTATCGGTGCTGACATCAATCTCGGAGCTATCCAGACGACTACGAAGCGTCTTTTATCTGTGGCATCTGAGTTGGAGAGCACGCTTCAAGAGGAAACAAAGTACACCGGCTTTGAGGTCTACAATGTAAATAACTATGATTTTTTCCGGAATCCTGTTGAAGCTCGTGACCTGTTGATTCAGGCTTTGGAGATTCAGCCATATCCACAGAGCAATGTCTGGGATGGAGAACTGGATGGAAGGATGGTTAAGATTATGCCGGTTAATCGTATTGCAACGAAGGCTGATTTAAAGGAACTTCTGTCAAATCTTCCGTATACAACCTATGAGAAGAGAAAAGAAGAAAATCCAAATCAGCCGGTTGAGTATATGACGATTGTATGTATGGGGCATGAGCCGGACTTAAAAGGATCTCTGGAGCAGGAACTGGCAGACTATAAGGTTGATGTAGAGATTCTGGATATTCTCAGAGATAAAGCGGATTTACAGTTAAAGCGTGAATCAGAAGCCGAGGTTGTAAGAGAAGGTGACAAGCTGGTTGTACGTGCGTTCTATCCGATGAATTTGATGCAGAAGCTTTCACTCCAGAAAGAATACGTAGAGGAATGGCGACAGTTGGTTGACTCTATTATGATTGATTGGAATTATGATGGAGCCGTTATGCAGCCAACCGTGATAGATATTCCAGATAAAAACGGGATGGTTAGCGGAGTTTACACAATTCCTGAGAATGTAGGTACAATTAAAGTAAAGATAACTGATTTATTGTCAGAATTTTTGGAATTGGAGGTGCGTTAGATGGTAGATTCTTATTCACAGCAGTTTGCTTTCAGCCAGCAACTCTGGTTCTACTACATAGAGAACAGACGAAGGATTCGTTCACACTATAATGACCTGACCAGAAAATTCCTTGCCTATAATGACAGGGAAGAGAATCCAGAAGCTTTTTTGAGACAACCGCAGTTCGAGGCTCTGGAAATGTATGTATTTATAAAGGAATTTATGAATAATCAGCAGGTTTATGAAATGTTTGATGATTGGAGAAATCATCGCAATCGTTTTTCGGATGCATCTTATTACTCTATGGGAAACGCGGGACAGATTAGTGGACAGATGAATCTCATTGAGACATTGACAGAGAAACAGACAGATACAATTTTCAAACAGATGAAGCAGTATCGTGAGAATTATCCTAACTATATCTATGCTCTCACTATGGGGTTGGGAAAAACAATCCTTATGGGAACTTGTATTTTTTATGATTTCCTTTTGGCTAATAAGTATCCAAAGGATAAGAGATTCTGTCATAATGCGTTAGTGTTTGCACCGGATAAAACTGTATTGCAGTCGCTCCGTGAGATTATGACTTTTGACAAGACAAAGGTAGTTCCGCCTGAGTATGCGAGGGTGTTGGATGCGAATATCAAATTTCATTTTTTGGAGGAAAGTGGGACAATTCTTCATACAATCGATGATTCTGATTTTAATATCATAATCTCGAACACCCAGAAAATCATAGTTAAGAAGAAACGCAAAACAGAGACACCGGGACAAATATTGTTTAATGGAACAGGTTTGCTTCTCTCGGCTGTTTATGGTGGAGATGATGGTGAAGATGATGACGCATGGGATGACACCACATTGATGGATAATCAGAGATTCAAGAAGCTATGCAGGCTTCCGCAATTAGGTGTCTATGTGGATGAGGCACATCACCTGTTTGGCGCAGATTTGGAGAAACAGATTCGATCCAGTGGTGCGAGCAAGACAAGTCTAAGGGACACAATCAATCTTCTTGCCGAGAATACGTCGATTATTGCATGCTACAACTATACTGGAACACCATATGTAAAGAATCAGATGCTTCCAGAAGTGGTTTATTCCTACGGACTGAGGGAATCTATATGGAATGGCTTTCTAAAGGATGCAGATCCGATTGGATTTGAGAATGTCAAGAGCAGTGAATTCCTCCGCGCAGCAGTTACCAAGTTCTGGGAAAGATATGGCGGCAAGACCTATGAGGGATTGAAGCCGAAGTTGGCTGTCTATGCCTCAGGGGTGGATGAAGCTGTTAATGAAGTTATACCTACCTTGGAGAAAATCCTGGCAGAACTTGATATTCCTGTCTCCTCTATTCTGGTGAATGTGGGTGACACGAAGTACACCAAGGACGAGGATATTAGGAACTTTAATAACCTCGATGTGGCTGGAAGTGAGGGAAATGAAAAGCAGTTCATTATTCTGGTTGAGAAGGGAAAAGAGGGATGGAATTGCCGTTCTCTCTTCGGAGTAGCCTTGTTCAGAAGTCCTAAATCCAAGATATTTGTGCTCCAGGCAACAATGAGGTGTCTCAGAGCAATCACGAATGAGAACCTGACTGCTACGGTATTTCTCTCAAAGGATAATTATGACACGTTAGATGATGAACTTCATAAGAATTTTAATATGGAGATTAAGGATATCAAGAATACGTCCAAGGCGGAGAAGCATAAGTATAATGTCCGGGTTCTTCCTCCTCCAAGGAGTATAACCCTTAAGAGGATATGGCATGAGTATAGCGTTCATGAAAAGGAATATTCAGAACCGATTGATTTTGAATTATCTCAGGTGGAGATATCCAGATATCAAAGTATTATGTATGAAAGAGACAGCATTGCCCATGAAACCACGACAAAAGAGACAGCGATAGATAATCAACGTGATAACATGAAGTATAGTGCATTTTCTCTAGCAGGAGAGGTGGCAAGATATCTCAATATTTCCTGTGTTTTCGCTTCTAGAATCTTGAGTGAAGCCAAAGACGGAATGGAGTCAATTCTTGATATGGTGAACAGGTACAATGAGGTACTGGATGATGTAATTATTCCTAAAATTTTTAATTCTCTGTATGAAATCACAACCGAGAAGAAAACAGAAGACAGGGAGCTTGTACTTTTAAGAGAACCAAAGGATGCAGGATGTTATGAATTTTCTGCAAAGGATGAACTTGTTATTACAAATAAATATCCGGGATTTACCCGGGAACAGATTAAGAAAAGTTTTCATGCGGATACATACTGCTTTGATTCAATTCCGGAGAAGGAATGTTTCAGACAGTACATTACAAGTGATAAGGTGGAAGAAATTTATTTCACCGGGATGTTCACTTCTAATCAGGGAGATTTGTCGATATACTACTATGATCCTGAATCAGGAAGAATCAGGCAGTATTATCCGGATTTCCTTGCGAAGATGGCTGATGGTTCATATCAGCTTATTGAGGTCAAGGGAGACAATAAGATTGATGATTCCGTTGTGAAAGCAAAGAAGGCAGCAGCAGAGGAAATGGCAGTAGCTAGTGGTGTGAGATATCTGATGTATGCGGGAAGTGTGGTTACGAAGACGCATATATTAGATGATAACGATAATCAATCTTGAAGAATTAAAAGGAGCGAAGCCTCTCAGCAAGTCAAGGTTGCAACCTTTGCCCAGTTAGTGGTGGATTGCCACTAAGTATTGGGTATTACCAGGCGAATAAACCGCAGATTTGAGATAGCGGCTTTGCCAAAAAGAAAATTGAATTATGTCGGTTAAGGCAACATGAAAGGAATTGAGTAAAATCAGTTCCTTTTTTTATTGCAAATATCCAGAAATCGGAAGAAAAAGGAGGAAGTGCAAAGTGAAAGAGTATTCAAAAGGTATTTATGTGAAATTTAAACCGGAGGAGATGGAAATACTGCATGATCGGATGAAGGAAGCCGGAGTTCAAAATATGAGTGCGTATATCAAAAAGATGGCGTTAAATGGGTATGTAATAATCCCTGAATGGCCTGACTTGAACCGGGTAATATCTTTACATGCAAGGATTAGTAATAATCTCAATGAGTATGCCAGGAAAGCAAATGAAACAGGAAAGCTGTATGAAGAGGATATTGCAGAAATAAAAAAGATGAATAATGAGCAAACAGAACTTTTGAAAAAGGCACTTGAAGCAGTTATTCATCTATATGAGGACGATTCAAAGAAGAGAAAGTGAATTGATAAAAAGCGTTAGCGTGGCTCTGCGGTTTATCCGCAGTTCGAGGGGATTGGGGCATTTTCCACAACAAGCAAAAATGCGCCGGGTATATACCGGGGCACTGCTTGCCAATTTGCAAAAAAGAAAGGATTTCAATTATGATTAAAAATAAAGTAGTTATCAAAGAAAGAGATGCATGGAGTGATTTGGCGAATTTCATTGGTGAAATGGTGGCAAAGTATGCAGACGCAATGGGACTGGATCAATTACCGGATCCTGATAATTATCTTCGCATGAAGAGAATAAAACAGTTGTACATGGAATTATATAAAGCGGAAAATATTGAGAAATTCAGAAGTATTATCATTCCTATTGAAAGAAATGCTGTGGCATGATAGAATGACCGCATAAACGGAAAATAAATCAATAAATACGGATATGAAATATAACGGAGGAACACACATGATTATCAGTGAAAGAATTTTTTACATAATGGAGCAGAAGAACATGAGCCAGTTGGAACTGTCGAGAAGAACCGGGATTGCAACAAGCAATATCAGTGACTGGAAAAAGAAAAAGACAAATCCAAAAGCAGACTGTTTATTATCCATATGTGACGCATTGGATATTACACCGGAACAGCTTTTAACGGGAAAAGGAATTGATCCGGAGTATAAAGATGCAGATTTGGATTATGAAGTTACCAGGTCGGACATTAAGATATTGAAGCAGATTCACAGCCTTGGGGACGAACAGTATAAAAGATTGTTGGCATATATGAAGGCATTGAAGAAACTGGAAACAATGGAGAGTATTGTGGAGGAACAGAACTAGTAGTTAATACTAATAGGATGATAAGCCAGAATAGGGGGATGCAATGAAAAGTATTATGTTTAAGACAAAAATATTTCATGAGGGGAAAATGTATCTTCTTGTATCGGATGTTACAAAGTTGATGGAGATATCGGAGAAAGCATTTTGCAAGAAATATTCTGATAAGATTGTTGAGATCCCTGGTTGTAGGAAATGTATCGCAGAAACTGATTTTAATTTATTGATTTCAGATGACAAAGAACTTTTCAAGAAAATGGGTATGTTAGAAGTAACAAGGGTTGAAACACTGAGAAGTGAGATTGCGAGTATCATAAGCTTTCAGCCACTTAAATTCATGATGGCAAAAGAATATTTGAATATGATGAAGATAAAAACTGGATGCAAATCCGAGCAGCAATATGTGGAGAAATATGAAATCCCGAAAGAATTTGATGAAGCATTACAGCGTTTTATGAATAGTCATCATGATAATAGTTACTATAAGTCAATGATTAACTATCTTAAGAATAAAGAATGTTTCGATTTAGATAAAATTCGGGAATTAGGATTGGATATTCAGTATTTGTCATCGATAACATCCGATGGATCCATGACTTTGGAAGTATTTGTAGTTGGAAAAGGAATATTTTATAGTGTTCTTGAAGATGATGAGGGTGAGCAATGGAACGAAATCCATATTGATGAGATGGGAAATATAAAGCTTCCTTACTTTTCTTATTATTCAGATCGAGTAGAAGAACGTATAATTAATCTCTCACATACTGAGGTGGATAGAGATTTTTCAAGATATAACACGGTAGAAAATATTCAGTGGTGCATACAAAACTTGAATATGAAGGGGATAGAAGATTATGAATTTGATGTTTTAGGTTATCATTCAGATGCTATAGACCTAAGAATTCATACAGATTTACTTGTAAAAATGATAGTCCCGGATACAATTGATACTATTTTTACAGATCAGATTATTGATTTGGAGAAATTAGTCTGGATAACAGATGTAAGTGATATGAGAGTGTTTGCGTAGGATATATGAATTTAAACGTATCGAATCCGACCTGTTTAGAAGCTAAGTAGGATTGAATGTACTTATAATAATGTGGCTGCCATTTGCTACTTCACTAAAATAAACTATAGAAACAATGTCAGTGAAAGGAATATACATGGAAGAAGATAAAAAAGAAGAAATAGAAATTGTCAAAGTAACAGAGGAATTAATTAAGGTCAAAAATAACAGTGAGCGTTTCGCATCAGATTTTGCATTTAAACTTACCAAGGAAGAGGTTAACAACTTGAGGTCAAAAAATTTGACCTCAAGTTGGGGCGGTTCAAGATATTTGTCTAATGCTTTTACTGAACAAGGTATATACATGCTTATGACGATACTTAAAGGTGACCTTGCAGTTAAGCAGAGTATTGACCTCGTGAGAACATTCAAAAAAATGAAAGATTACATATTAGAAAACAGAGAATTGATAGGGCAGCGCAAACTACTTCAGCTAAGTATGGAGACTGCCAATAACAGAATTGAAATAAGCAAGATAAATTCAGATATGATATCCATTGAAAAGCAAATCTCCGATGTTGTGGAGGGATTGAAGGATGTTGTAACAAAATCTGAGCTTGCTGATATGATGAATAGCTTCATTTCAGATGATGATGAAAAGTGGCTCATGTATAATGCGAAGTTTAGTAGCGCTGATGAAGTATATGCGTCAATTTATAGACAGGCAAAGGTCTCGATATATGTCGTTGATAATTATATTGGATTAAGAACACTGGTTCATCTAAAGAATTCTCAGTCAGGAGTATCTATTATTCTTTTTAGTGACAATGTTGGAAATAATAAGCTTCATAATATAGAATTTACTGATTTCTGCAAAGAGTATCCCAATGTAAAAATTTCCATGCAGAAAACTGGTGGGATATTTCATGATCGATTTATAGTGTTGGATTATGGAATATCTAAATATGCCCCGGTGATTGCCGCACTGTTGAAAAATCCGACTTTGATTTTACCACGATAGAGGGGAGTACAGATATGATTTATTGTGAAAAAGTCTCAGAATTGTTTGGATTATCAGGTGATGAAATAGCGCAAAGAATGGAAAATTTCTATAATGATAATTCGGATGCGGAGAAAAAGTCCTGGAGAGCTTCTTTACCTAAATTGATAGAAGTTATACAATCAGCAGGGTTGGGAAATCTGTATATTGCAACAGAGTATGAGCTGCCAGCAGGTGGAAGAATAGATGCAGCTCTTATTGGTGATGATGATAATGGAAAACATCGAGTTCTTGTGATTGAACTTAAACAGTGGAGTCGAGATGGAATAGAGTATTATGCAAACAAGGGATTTCCAGCAATAAAGGTAAACGCAACAAATCCATATCTCTCGCGACATCCAGTAAATCAAACTAAAGAGTACACAGATGCATTGATTGGAAATCATAGTAATGTTGTTAATGGACAGTTAAGTGTTTCTGGATGCCAGTATTTGCATGAGTTTGAACTTGGTGAAAAGAATTTTTTCATTCAGGATAGGTATTCAGATATTGATATTTCTATGATGTTTGTAAAGGGAGAGGAAAAAGTATTTGCTGATTATTTAAAGTCTGTTTTTTCTCCATTTACGGATAATGAATTGGCTAGAAACTTGTTTATTGAGGGGGATTATGTTACTACGGAAATGGATATGGAGATAATAAATAGAATTACTGAATCTCCTGATAATATACCATTATGGCACGATCAATCAAAAATACTTGATTATATCATGCCGTTACTTAAACAACAGGCAGAGGGTAAACTGAGAACAAAGCATATGATTGTTATTGCTGGTGCAGCCGGAACGGGAAAGACAATTGTTGGATTTCGGATTTTAGCGGAGTATTGGCGACTGCATCCTAATGCCAATAACAACTACAAGTGTAAGTACACATTGCCAAGGAGCCGTACAATCAAACAGGTACTTGATGGGTTATGCAATGACCAGGCAGGTATACGAGCAGTGTTTTTAGATTCTATTAGGGGACAGTATGATTTATTGGTAATTGATGAGGCACACAGAATAACTAAATTTAATAATTCGATTAGTTCTGCCCAGATTGTAATTGTTCTTCAAGATGACAGGCAGCGGGTGAGAGGTAATGAAATTGGTACCAAGGATAATTTCAAAACTTTTGCGAGAAGAAATGGTTATACATTTACTGCATTTTCATTAGAGTATCAAAAGCGATCTGGATTAGGAAGCTATGTCGATAGATTAGATAGACTACTTTATGGGAAAGAATATCTAAATGATGTTGGATTAGGGATTGAAGTTACTGTGTGTGACAATATTCAGGATATGGAGTTATGGATGAACAATTGTCATAATACAACAACAAGTATAAAATATTATGCTTCTTATTGCTGGGAGTGGAAAAGTAAAAAGAAACCTACAGAAATAGATATTAAAATACCCAAAATTAATCCAGTATTTCAAAAGCAATGGAATCCGATGTATAATCAGTATGATTGGTATTTGGATTCAATTGATAAAGTTGGGTGTATTTATACGGCACAGGGGTTGGGATTTGATTATGTTGGATTTATTTGGTGGGATGATCTTGTATGGAGAACAGATCATTGGGAGAGTCATATTGATAAGGTTACCCGATACGATGAGCAATTGAGGGATTCTATTACCAATAACACAAATGCTCAGGAGTTATTGTTGAACATTTATCGAGTAATGCTTACGAGAGCAAAAAAAGGTTTGTGCATATGGTTTGAAGATGCAGAAACAAAAAAACATTTCAAAGAGGTGTGTCTGTTGGAGGAATAGCGATGGAAAGATTAGAAGAATTATCGGCACGAATAAAGAAATTTAATGAAGACAGGGATTGGGATCAGTTCCATACACCTTCTAATTTGGCAAAGTCTATTTCGATTGAAGCAGGTGAATTGCTGGAATGTTTCCAATGGAATGATACTAATTATAATATGGATAATGTTCTTGAGGAACTTGCAGATGTAACAAATTATTGTCTGCAGATGGCGCAGGTTCTTGGTGTTGATATCATTGATGTAGTGAATAAGAAAATGGATATTACAGAAAAGAAATATCCTGTTGAAAAAGCCAAAGGAGTTTCGACAAAATATGATAAGTTATAAGGAGAGGTACGAATGGCAAAATACTCTATAGTAGAGTTGGCAGTCAGCAATGGTAATTTGGTTGGTGTTGACCAATTAAGCAATAATCAAAAGAGAGCATTAGAATTAAATAATGCTATTTATATATACAGAGGAACAAGGTCAAAGAAAGTATATATTGGTCAGACTATGCACTTTATTGAACGCCATAAGCAGCATTACAATGGAATGGAAGAAAAGTTTAGTACTGCTGATTTTAATAAAGTGATAGTAATCTTTTCGGTGTATTTTAATCGTTCTGCCATGGATGATGTGGAGAGCCAGCTGATCACATATTTTATGGCCGATAACTCAAAGAAGGCTGGAGCAGTATCATTTGATCATGATGATGTAATTAATAGAACTGGTGGTAACAGTGTAAATGAATATGTTGGCAGAGAAAATGTTGCTTCAGATGTGATTCTTCCGTTATGGGAGAAAGAGTTATGGTCAAGAGGCTGGGTGAGTTCATCTACACTTGAGGAATTAAGGACAAAAGAGTTGGTGAAATATAGTCCTATCAAGCAATTGACGCCTGAACAGGGACAACTGATAACAGAAATCATTCATAATCCGGACAGGAATTATGTGATCAACGGGGATGCAGGGACTGGAAAGACTGTATTATTAACACATCTTGTTGCCAGTATACTTAAAGAAAGACCGGAGGCAAAGGTAGGTGTTGTTGTACAGCCAAACTGGGAGAAGACAGGAGAAAATATCTTTAAAATATATGGAATGAATAGCAGATATCTTTCTGTTACTACTGCGACAAAGATCATTACCGGGAATGAAAGATATGATGTCATTATTGTAGATGAGGCGCATAAGCTTTCCAGAAAGTATGGAAAGCAGCATCCTTCATTTGGACAGGTATATAAAATTCCGGGCTTTGAGGATTGCAATTCTCATCTTGAAATACTTCAGAAGATGGGAAAGCAGATCATTCTCATGTATGATGTATTGCAGGCTATCAGACCTGCAAACATTACAAGAGAGATGTTTCAGCAGCTAACGGCCGGTTATGAGAAAAAGTTTTTACATACGCAGTTTAGAATTCAGGCACCGAAAGGAAAAAGTTATACTTCTGATGATTATGTAAATGGTATCAAGTATCTGCTTTATAAAGATACAGGGCTGCTTGCTTCTGACTTAACTAATTATAATCCGGATTTTAACAGAGATGTTTTCAGGGACAAATCCGAAGATGCTTATTTTGGATATTTTACAGGAAAACCTATGCATCAGCTGATTGATTGGATCGAGGAAGATAGAAACTTCCATGCGGAACATATTAACAGAGTACTGTCCGGAATGTTTTGTTGTGCTACGGCTGATAAATGGAGTAGTACACATGGCAAAGATCCATCAATCACACATTTCCATGAGGATGGCTTGAATAGAAGATGGAACTCTACGCAGGAGAACTGGATTAATATTGGCGATGAAGATGCCGAGGATCAGATAGGTTCGGTATTTGCTGTGCAGGGAATCGACTTAAATAAGGTTGGGGTTATGATAGGACCTGATATAAGAGTGAATGAGGATGGAAAACTTGAGGCAGTTCCAGATAAACATAATAATACAAATAATAAGTTTTCTGTTGAAGAAATGACAGATCCGATGAATCAATTTGAATTTACGCTATACATTTTAAATCAGTATTATGTCCTGTTAACACGGGGGATTGATGGAATTCGCCTTGGTTTTTGGGACGGAAACGATTCTTTTAGAAAGTATATGGAAGATACTTTGGATATAGGAGCATGAATAGTATGAGAATTTTATTAGGCACAACAAATCCTTCAAAAGTGAAACGATTTTCGGATCTGTTAAAAGGATATGATGTAGAGTTTGTTACTCTAAAGGATCTTGCGATTACAGATGAACCTAAAGAAAATGGAACAACACCGGAAGAAAATGCGATTGCAAAAGCAAAGTTTTATGGACAGTATTTTGAGGTTGTGATCTGCAATGATTCAGGACTCTATTTTGAAGAGCTGGCATTGGATGATGTGCGCCAGCCAGGATTAAATGTCAGAACTCCAATGCAGATGGACAGATTGTCAGATGAAGAGATGATTGATTACTATTCGAAGCTTATTGATACGCTTGGAGGTAAAGTGTCAGCCTATTATCTGGATGGAATTGCAGTCTATTATCATGGAACTATCTATTCCTTTATGGATGCAGATGAGGCTAAGAAGATAGGCTCTTTTTATATGATCGGGAAAGACTCGTCAAAAAGATTTGAAGGATGGCCGCTTGATTCGCTGTCAATGAATAAAGAAACCGGCAAGTATTTTGTTGATGGAAGTATGGAAGAGAGTAAAGAAAATATCATTAAAGATGAATATGAAAAAGAGATTGTAGATTTTTTGACGAAGTCTTTGCATATTACATGAAATTGACAAGTCCACCTATCCATGTATATAATACAAAAGATATAAAGATCAGAGGAAAACAAATTTCTCAGGAAAGGAGAGCAGACTATGCGCTGGAAAACAACGAATCTTCACCTGCAAAAAGGCAACAAATTAGCTGTTTACAGGGATAGTGCGCTCTTTTTCAGGTAAACAGTTTCTAAAATCAAGAATGTAAATATGAAAAAAACACTATCTCCTGTTCAAAAATATTGAAAAGATATTATTTTGAAAAGGAGATTTTTTTATGCGTAATTTTAATATAAAAAGACAGATCAATAAATTGTATACACTTACTACGGTAAGCTATTTTCGGATTGCGGGAGCATCGTGGGTGGCGCTTCTTGCACTCAGAGGGTTTTCATTGTTACAGATTGGAATACTGGAGAGTATTTTTCATATCGCAAGCAGTTGTTTTGAGATTCCATCAGGTGTTGTGGCAGATGTCTTTGGAAGGAAAAGGACGCTGGCTCTTTCGAAACTGGTCAGTGTGCTGTCTTGTCTGGCTATGATTTTATCTGACAATTTTGGAACGGTGGCATTTGCGATTGCATTCAGCGCGCTCAGTTACAATCTGGAATCGGGAACCATAGAAGCTTTGGCGTATGACAGCTTAAAGTCGGTAAAGCAGGAAGAGAAATACAACCAATATGCTTCCACGGAAATGATGTTATATCGGATCACAAGTTCTACAGCAACACTTTGTGCAGGGTTTGCATTGTGGCTTGGGTACAAAAAGGCATATGCGATTGATATTTTCTTTGGGATGATCGCACTTGGAATTGTATGCAGTTTAAGAGAAATTTCCGGTTTCACTGGTGCTGACGATAAACTGATAAATTCACAGACGGATGAGCATAACAAAGAGCAGATGAGTGAAGAAAAGCAGGAACGGATGAATGAAGAGGAAACTGATCAGAAAAACATTCAGAACATCCGCATTTCAGAGAGACTTCAAAACGTCATCACAGAGAGCTGGCATTTCATGAAAAACAATCGAAAAGCCAGAAGCATTATGATCGTAAATGCATTGATCGGTGCAGTGTCAACACTTGTCCTGTTTTTCCTGCAGGCAAAGCTGCCACTGGCGGGATTGAACGAGGCACTGCTTGGTCCGGCTCTTTTTGTCATGGGACTTGGAGCTGCACTCGGTGCAAAAGTGGTGGGATATTTTCCAAATTGGAAATACAAAAATTATATCATTTTAAGCGGAATTGGTGTGTTGTTTGCGTTTGGAATGACGTTTTCCGGCAATCCATATCTGATGATTCTTGGTGGCTTTGCTGGTTCTTTTGCGGATGATTTCCTGGAAGTCAGCACAGACATCCTGTTAAATGATATGATTCCATCGGAGCAGAGAGCTACGCTTATTTCGGTGAATTCCTTTACGTTTTCGTTGGTAATGATCGTGATGTCCACGTTGATGGGAAGCATTATGTAGTATATTTTACAGGGCTTGCGCGCTTGCAGATTTTCTGTGGGGTGGAAGCCCTGTTTTTTCTAAAATATTTTTTACATTGATTCTATGGTGGGGAGCAACTAAAAAGTGTGCCAAAAATATAATTGACATAGGATCAGTAATGTTTTTCATGCATCAATGTTAATTAGGTGTGCAAATGACGGAAAAATGCATCTGCATGAAAAAAGAAATGGGCAACTCTCTCAGCTAAAAGCTTACCAGACAAAAAACCCATTTCTTATTTTAATATAGCATTTATGTTTTTATAATACAAGACTGCAAATTAATTAGCATTACTTCTATAATGTACGTTATCAATATGGAAAAGAGGAATGGAAATGATAAAAGGGTATTCGCACAAGCCTATGGGAACTGTTGCATTAGGAACTCACTTGGGTAATTTTTCAAAAGAAGATTCTTTGAAATATGTAGAAGCAATAAAGTATGCAGTTCGAAATGGGATATACTCTATT